>ERZ780034.824-NODE-824-length-10925-cov-3.82088_pt1 | contig 10925 bp, 9 predicted proteins | sample MGYA00511855_ERZ780034 | MGnify/ENA primary metagenome ERZ780034 (study PRJEB29588, sample SAMEA2148024) | human gut metagenome | biome: human gut; feature: human-associated habitat; material: faeces | place: Denmark | collected 2008/2010 ...
GGAAGGGGTTTTTGGCAAAAATGCCGCCGACGGTGCTGCCGGGGGGGCACCTCGAAGCCGTTTTTCCGCTCTATTTGCCCCTGTTTTCAAGTGTTAAATTTCGGCAATAATATTTTACATTTTATTTCGCTGACGCTTTGCATGACGCGGGTAGTGGCCGCGCTGTTTCGTCTGCTTTGCAGGGTGCGGCCCCTGCAAAGCACTACGGTAATGCCTAATTCCGGAAAAACCTAAAATAATGGTCAAAGACCATAACTGTTTGGACATATTTTTGTAACTTTACGGCAAATATAATGTTTGTGTCATGTTAGAGCCGAAAAGAGTACCATATGGCTTCAGCACGGAAGACGTGCGCACGATGTTCACACGCTACAGCGACGCCGGGCAGATACCGGCAGACAGCGACATCGAGGCAATGATAGCAGAAATCAAGCCGTGGTATGACAACTATTGCTTCTCCAAAGAATGCTTGGACAGTGATGTCAGGGTGTTCAATTGTGACATGGTGCTATATTATCTCCGCAATTACATGGATTACGGACATGCTCCTGAACAGATGATAGATCCCAACAACAACGTGCGCCGACAATATTATGGCTATCTGCAAGAACAATACCAAGACATCAACCACATCAATCTGAACGATTTCGGATATATGATGACTTGCATGGCCTTCTATGGCAAATGGGAAGACGTGGTGGGAAATGAAGAGGATGGAGGAGGTATGAATTTCATGTTTATGTACCAAAAATGAGAATTACAAAGATTAACCCGAGATACGAGCACTGGAGAAGTTTCATAGGGAGCGTCCCTGATATTTTCGAGCAAGAGGGCAAGGAGATATACAACAAGCGCAACCTCATAAAGATGCTGACGGCCCCAGACGGGATAGCCGTGAACGTGAAACGCTATCACCTTCCACATCGCCCCAACCGCCTCGTATATTCATGGGGAATAAGGAAGCCGAAATGCCAACGGGCTTTTGACTATCCCATGATATTGAAAAACAAGGGAATAGAGACCCCAGAGCCGATTGCCATAATCGAAGAGAGGAGCTGGCTTGGCTTGTTGGGATATAGCTACCTGATAACCATGCAATGCGACTATGGCCACACGCTCTATGAAGTGGGCGACGCAAAGGCTGGCACCTACGAGACACTTGCCAAGGCCTTGGCGCATTTCGCGGCAAAAATCCACAACGGCAACGTGCTTCACAAGGACTTCACTCCTGGCAATGTGCTGTGGAAACAAGACGACGAGGGATTCCACTTCTCGCTCGTGGACATCAACCGCATGCACTTCGGCCAAGTGAGCGCAAAGCAAGGACTCTACAACCTGCGGAAATTTTGGGGGCCAAAGGAGTTTATCAGGATTATGGTCACGGAATATGCCTTGCTGCGCAACCTTGACGTGGGCAAGTCGGTGGATTATGTAATGAGGGAACGTGCCAAGTTCTGGACCAAATACGGCAAAAAGCATGAGATACCATTCAAATTGGAACTATAAGCATATGGAACAACATAGGTTATGTTACATCAGCCGCAACTATTATAACCTCACATCGGCTGGCAACAAGGCAAAGACCGACAACGAAGACACGCTCATGGAGATGGGAGCTGTCAACCTCGGCCTGCACCGCACGGTTAATAACAGTAAGATATTGGCCTTCTTCCTCAACTTGGCAGGCATCATCCGAGCTTGCTTCTTGCTAAAGAAAGGTGACGTGCTTTTCTTGCAATATCCAGTAAAGAAATATTTTTCTTTACTGTGCGATGTGGCAAGACGGAAAGGGGCAAAGACCGTATCGCTAATCCATGACCTCGGTTCCTTTCGCCGAAAGAAACTCTCCATACAGAAAGAGATAAGCCGTCTGTCACATAGCGACTACATCATAGCGACCAACGAGAACATGAAAAGTTGGCTCTTGGCTCATGGATTAGAGAAGCCAATAGGCTCGTTGGGTCTACACGACTATCGTTCGCTTTCCTTCCATGAACCGCAAGCTTCGTCCTCCGACACGACCCAGAACCCCACCATCGTATATGCCGGAGCGCTTAGCATGCGCAAGAACTCCTTTTTGGTAGAACTCACCAAGAGCCTCAGCGCTTGGAGCCTAACCATTGTCGGAAACAAGGAAGGCTTGCGGGGACTTGAGGACAACCCTCACGTCACCTATAGAGGTTTCTTGCCATCAGAAGAATTCATATCCCACGTTGACGCCGACTTCGGCTTGGTGTGGGACGGCGACTCACTCGACACCTGTTCTGGCGAATACGGCAACTACCTTCGCTTGAACACGCCCCACAAGGTCTCGTTCAACCTCCGCGCCGGCTTGCCTGTCATTGTTTGGAAAGAGTCTGCCGTGGCGCCAATCATCAAGAAATACGGGTGTGGCATTGCCGTAGGCTCGTTGCGAGAGCTCAACGAAATCCTTCCTCACCTGTCAGAAGACAAATACTCGAATATGCGGCAAAATGCCATCAAGATGGCAGAGCGGCTTAACCAAGGCTATTTCTTGCGCAAGGCCTTGCAGAATGTCGCCAACGAGTATGGTATCATTTTCTTCCCCTAAATGAGCACTCCGCGAAAAGTTAAATTTCAGCAATAATATTTTACATATTTGCCCCAAGATCTGATGGCATTTCTCACTTTGGATTCGCTTCAAGGATATGGTGCCATTGCTCAGCCACACGGTCATGCCGGAATGGGGCAAGGCTCCTTAGCCCTTCTTCCATCATCTTGCTTCTTAGGTCATCGTCGTTCATCAGCCACCTGAGACAGCTGACGTACCTGTCCTCGTCGCCCTCTTTCACCACGAAACCGTCCTTGCCATCATGAATTAAGTCGGCTATGGCGCCAAACGTGTCAAAGGCCATGGGCACGACCTTGCACTGCCTGCTCTCCAATATGGTCAACGGCAGCCCCTCAAATAGTGATGTCATGATAAACACAGACGCCTTCTGATAATAAGGCATCGGATTTGCCCTGCCCGTGAATGTCACTCGCGGCACGCCGTGCTCTTCGGCCCATTCACGATATTGGCCCACGACCGAAGTGTCTCCATCGCCCACGACATACAGCCGCCAATCGTTAAGGCTTGGGTCTCCTCCCACGGCTCTCTTCCACAGTTCAAGGGCAAGGCGCACACGCTTCTGCCGCTCGTCAAGGCGCAACACCATCAAGGCCACCTTCTCCTTACGGTGGGCATCTATATGATTGGAGACCTCTTCGTGATAAGGCAGCATGTTTGGAATGGAGCATATCTTGACCTCATCGTGGGCAAGGGCCATTTTCAAGAAAAGACGCTCATAAGGGCGCGACAACACCACCACTTTGTCGGCGCGCCTGAAAGCATGGTAATACCTTTTTCTGAACTTGATGGTGTTGAGCAAACTGAATAATGGGAAGAGCAGGTATTTTAGCCTGTATCTTAGCTTTCCCAGTCCATGGCGGCTTGCGGCCTTCTTCAATATCCCGCTCTTGTCGAGACTTTCCCACCCTGGCTGGAAATGATAAGCGAAGAACAAACGGCACCCCGTCTTTTTCTTCACGGCATAAAATATCCGCGTCTCCCTGAAAAAGCCCTGCACCACTATTGTCTCCACATGATGTTTCCTCACAATGTCTACCGCGGCTTCAACGGCGGCCTTGCCGCCATTGGGCAGTTTATACACGGCATCGAAACCATCGCAAGTGCCCGAGAAGTCATTTCTGTAGGTTGCTATGGCCTCCATGCCGAAACGCTCACGCAGCTCTTTCGCCAACACTGCCGTGGTGTGTTCGGTCCCACCCTTCTCGTTGACCGGACGAAAACGAGTATACAGCATTACCGCACTCATAATCGAGAATCTTTACTTAAACATGGCGTGAAACAAGTGGGAACAATGCGCCAACACGTAGAATGGTCGTGGAAGATCCAAAGACTTGATGACATCTTCACGATTATCCTCATTGACGAACCGGCCTTTCTGATAGCAGATGTGGTAAGCCATTCGCTTGCATTTAATGACCCAAGAGAAGAACGGCATCAATCCTTTTTCCCTCATGTATGCCAAGACCTTGAAGTCTTCCTTGTCGGTGTTTCCACAGAGAGTTGACTTGGAGGTGCATGTATCATCGCCACGCCTGAAAAAGTTGAGAGGCTCTGCCACCACCGCCACGTTGCCTTGAATGGCTATATCTGTCCAGAAAACCCAGTCGCCACTCTCGTGGAAATCCATATACGCGGCACCAGCATGGCGTGCCGCATCCTTGGAGAAGACCACGGAGCTGGCATTGTATATCCTGTTGCCCACGCTGAGGTATCTCCTCACGAATGTCGTGCCTCGCCAATGGCTGTCCTTCTTGAACATGCGTTGAACCACAGACCGCTTGTTGCCAGCCAAGTCCACATACATGGAACGGCAGAAAGCCAATACGCAATCATGGCTCACATAAGCCTCGACAAGCCTTCGAAGCATGTCCTTGTCGCAATAGTCATCGCTCTCGGCGATCCATATCAAGTCGCCTTTGGCAAGGGCGATGCCACGGTTCCACTGCAAGAACGGAGAACCACCGTTGGTCTCGTTTCTGACCACGTGAGACACTTTTGGGTTCTTGGCATATTCCGCTATGATCCCCATGCTCCCGTCAGTGGAATGATCATCCAAGATAATAACCTCATAACGCGTGTAGGTTTGCGAGAATATGCTGTCGAAGCGCTCATGTAAGTATTCCGCGTGATTAAAGTTTGGAACTATTACGCTTACAAATGGATAATCCATGCTATTGCCTTAAATTTGTCTATCATTAAAACGATGCAAAGTTATGAAAAAAAAACAGAAAGCCATTCCATGAATTTTATTTTTGTTACCTTTGTAATAAATAATCATAGCCATGACTTATCACATAGCCCTAAACATGGACGACCAATACCTGGAGCACGCCTTGGCGATGCTGGTATCCGTTTTCCACAACAACCCATGCCTCCACTTCACCGTTCACGTGATTACTTCAGGCCTAAGCAAGGCTTCCATCGACGGTCTCAACGAACTTGTAGCAAGGCAATATCGCAACGAACTGCAAATCCATGAGTTGTCAGGACGTAACGCGAGGCTGTTCCCGGGATATGCGAACAGCCACATATCCCAAGCAGCCAACTATCGCCTGTTTGTTGCCGACATCCTGCCACAGACAATAGACAAGGTGCTGTATCTCGATTGCGACTTGATAGTGACTGGAGACCTGAAAACGCTCTTTGACATTCCGCTCAACGACAACGCCATTGCCGCCGTCGAGGACATGTGGAGCGGTAAAGACGACAACTACTGTCGCTTGGGCTATTCACGCGAGTACGGTTATTTCAATTCGGGAGTGATGATGATTTCCTTGAGCCATTGGCGGGAGCACAATCTCTCCGAAAGGTTTGTCGATTTCTATAAGTCGCACCCCAACCTCTTGTTTGTAGACCAAGACATCCTAAATGGTGTCTTGCACGACAAGTGGCAACACCTTCCATTGGCGTGGAACGTGCAAGACGGCTTCTTGCGTCGCAAGTGCAGAGTGCGAAAAGAAATGATGTCCGAAGTCGTGGACGCTTGCAAACACCCACTGATAATACATTTCACCGGGTCTCGCAAGCCTTGGAACTACGATTGCCTAAGCCCTTTACGCTACGAATACTTCACGTATGTAGACATGACGGCCTTTCGCGGCACGCGTCCCACGACACCCATGCGTTGGTCATGCAAACTGGCCATGGACAGGCTTCTCTTCACGCTTCACCTCAAGAAGAAAAGGTATCGCGAAAGTTTGGGCGGAAAATATTAATCACAATATCCTGGCCCATGAAAACGCCACAAGGTGAAATTCAAACTGGAACTGTGATTGTTCAGTTGAGGAGATATTTACGGAGAAACGTCTTTACCCACAGCCCATAGAGTTCCTTGTGGTCCTTGAAACTCTTGGCATGTGCCGAGCCATGAAACACCACGAGCATCTTTGGTGCTGGCTTGGCGGCGTATAATGTATAAACCATGCGTGTCGGCACAAAGTCATCGTTGCCACCATGTATGAAAAGCATAGGCTTGCGACACTTCGTGACTTGCCTCATCGGCGACGCCTCACCAAACGACCAGCCATAGCCAATCTTGCATAGTGCAGAGGCAGTGTAGAGCAATGGGAACTCAGGAAGCCCGAACATTTGACCCAATTGATAACTGAACTCATCCCAAGCTGACGTGTAGCCACAGTCTTCTACGAAACACTTTATATAGTCGGGCGTATTCTCACCAGCCACATTCATTGTCGTGGCCCCGCCCATAGACCATCCATGTATCACGATTCTCGCATGGCCGGTGGAGTCCCTGAACATGTTATCGGCTATCGCCGCCCATCTCAACACGTCGTCACGGTCGTTCCACCCCATCTGCATCGCCTTGCCGCCACTCTTCCCGTTGGCGTGCAGGTCTGGCACCAGCACGTTCATGCCAAGCTCTCGGTTATAGAAGCAGGCGAATTGAAGCATGCCAACGGCACTGTCGGTATACCCTGGGATGACAATGGCCGTGAGGGCGGTCTTGCGCGGTGCCTTTACAAAGAGCGCGTGCAAGCGTGTGCTGTCGGCGAGAAAAAGTCCCGTGCGCTTGTTTGCCATGGTCACGAAGGTGTCGCGAAGGGCCTTGTGGCTTGTCACGGAGTCGAGCCATGACACAATCCACGGATAGCGTTCACGCATCATGGCGTACTGCCCGGCATAGTCGCGCCCCTTGTTTTTTGCCGGATGGAGGGCAAAGCTAAGCAAATAAACACTTCCGCCAACGATGGCCAACACGAGCAATGCGAATAATGCCCAACCCAATCTCAGCGCAAGTTTCCTGTACCTTTTCATACGTTTTCTTCCTTGTTGTTCTTATCTCGCAAAGTTACGAAAAACTATCAAGAAAAGCCATGCTTAACATTTATTAATCAGCCGGCGTGCAAGAATACCCAATATGTCGTATTTTCTATATAACAGAATGTCAGTTTTCATAAAACAGGATAATAAGCAACCATGAATAAGAAACAACAAAGGATTGTCTGTATCGCGGCTATCGTCATTCTTGTCATATCCATTATTCCAATGCTATGGATAGGTCGATACTTGCATCCATTCGGCGATGATTATGTTTTCGGCGCAAAAGTCTATAAGCTATGGAACGAGACCCACTCTCTCCTCGCTTGCATACAAGGCGCACGGTATGTGGCCATGACCATGTATCACACATGGCAGGGCACTTACTCGGCTTGTTTCCTCATGGCCTTGCAGCCTGGTGTCTTCGGGCAATATTGGCTTGGGCCTGTCATCTTGCTATTCAGCCTGATGGGGTCTACCTACACATTGCTATACATGGTCATGCGTAAGCTGCTTCACGCTTCAAGGATGGAGTATCTCTTCATGGCTACGCTCTTCGTGACCGTTACCGTGCAGTTCACGTATTCTTATTATGACGCGTTCTATTGGTATAATGGCGCGATGTATTACACATTATTCTATAGCCTGTCGCTATTTCTTGCGTCGTTGCTCATCGGTTACACTCAGGCATCCACGATGACAATGAAAGTCGTCATTGGTGTGGCATCTGCCATACTTGCCATTGTCATTGCCGGCGGCCACTTTGTCTCTGGCCTTGGCATGGGAGCCATATTGTTCACAACCATCATCGTCATGCGGATAGAGCAAAAGAGGTGGCCACGCTTCTACGTCTCCATCCTTGCCATCTTCGGCATAGCCTTTGCCCTTAGCGTGTTCGCGCCTGGCAACGCTTACAGGCAAGCCACCGTGGAAAACAAGCCAAACGTAGTGATTGCGTTCTTCATGGCAATAGGAAAGAGCTTCGAGTTCTTCTCCGACACATTCAACATTATCAAGACTTTGATGCTTATCGTGCTCGCCCCAGCCATCGTCCGAATGGCGGCAAAGTCGCGTTTCAACTTCTCGCATCCTTGGCTGTGCGTCGTCATCACCGTCTTGCTCTACAGTTCCTTCTTCTTCGCCCACAGCTATGCCATGGGCACAATGGGCCCGGGAAGGGTGCAAAATGTTTACTCCTATGTAAGCCTTTGGCTCATCTGTGTCAACATATATTACCTTTCAGGGACACTGATAAAAAAAGCGGAGGCCAAGGCTCCCCTTAGCTCCGCCATTATAGAAGTGGTAAAAGCATTCCAACAAAAATACGCTAAGGCGTTGCGCCTTGCACCTTATTATGTCGTCATAATCATGCTGTTGTCTGTAAGCATCAAGCAAACGACTACCAACAGGACCGTAACGTTAATGCTGAAAGGCACCGTCTTTCAGTTCGACAAGGAGATGAGAGAGCGTGAGCTTGCGCTTACGACCGACAACCAAAGCATGATGACGCTGAAGCCTCTCACTGTAAAAATGCCGTCAGACGCCTTCAACGACATCGCCATTTACCCGGGCTACTGGATAAATCAAGGCCTTGCACGCTATTATGGCAAGGAGGAGGTAAAGACAAGCTTTACCCCCCCCTCTATAACGCCCGAGTCTCCAAGCGTGCTGTTGGCACGCTGCAAGAGAGACGTTGGACCTGGCAACCTGAAGTTTATCCAGTTTAAATAGCCGTTTTATTTCACCATTGCCTTCTCGGCGTTTCTCAGTCCAGTGACGTTGGTCATGAAGGCCTTTGCCGAGCCAAACTTCAGGTGCAGGTCAAGGCGGACGGGTATGTGGTTTTCATCGTCCGACACGAAGAAGTCAACTATCTTCTCCCACTTGTTGCTGTCGTCGTCCTTGTCCATGTAAGCGAGTTTAAGGCAACGGTAAGTGTGTCCGTTGTCGGCCTTTATGTTCACGGTGCCTTGATAGCGTAGCTGCGCGGCATAGACCTTCCTTCCGTCCACTATCGGGAAGTTGACGGCATAGCCTTTCTTCCATCCCGTGGGATTGAATGAGCGCGCGCGCATGAAGATGCTCATCATGTCGTAAACACATTCGTTGAGCGTGTGTTGCGACCTCGAATGAGTGCCGTCGTGCTTCAACCTGTACTGCTTCACGTGGCACTTGCCGTTTGGATAGGTGTAATACACCTCGTCCACCGTGTAGCGCTTGCCCTCCTTGGCTCCCTTGCGATAGTAGAGCGGTGCCATGTCGAGCGTGTTGTAGCACAGCAGCGTGTCGCGTAGCACGAAGAAGCGGTCGGCGCGCTTGTTGCCTCTCGTTATCAAGCTTCCCTTGTAAGCCTGCTTGCCAAGGAACCTTGTCTGGTCGATGTCGAAGGAGGCGGTACCCACCTTCACCCAAACAAACTTCCAGTTGAAATAAAGGTTGTAGGAAAGTCGCTCGCCCGACTTGAACGCCGTGTTGCGGAACGTGCACTGCGCCGAGGCCGACACCGAGAAAAGCGCGAGCAATGAGAGAAGCGATATCTTAATACGTCTTGTTGCTTGTGTCATCTTGTTTTCCTGATAAGTCATTGTCATTATTATCCTTAAATTAAAAAAACAATTATCATTATCGCCTTTGTCAAAGCTTCGGTACATACTGTATGCCGAGCTTTTTGGCACGGTCGAGGTTCTTGTGCTGTATGGTCTTCTGCTTGTCGGCCTTCTGCTTTGTTATGGCCTCCGGCTTTTGCCGCCACAGCTGTCTCGCCGTTGGGTCCCACGTGAGCGTGAGGTCCCACTTTTCCTTGCATTCTATCACATCCGGGTCATAATACACCTCCTCAGGCTCCACGCCCTTGTCGTAGTCGCCAGTGTCCCAACGGTGATTGTCGTTGGCGTCCACTATCACGCGCATGTAGTATTTCCCGGCCTTGAGATAATAGAACTCCGCCTGGCCATTGTCGGTGTATGCCTCCTTCACCGTCTTGCCCGAACCGTCGAGCAACTGGGCTATGACATGCTTTCCGCTCATGCCCGACAGGGTCATCAATATGGAAGCGTAAGAGTCGTTGGGGCGCACCTTCAGCCCAAGCTTAAGCTTTTTCGACACCTCGCCATACAAGGAGGCGAACGTGGCGCTGTCGGCCTCGAGGCTGTACTCCATTCCCGGCCTCCACTCGGCGAGCAACCGGTAACTCCTGCTGTCTATCTTGCGCAGCTCATAGCGTTCGGCATACCAAAGCGAGTCGTTCTCGGGATGGGAATAAAGATGTATATGGGCGGTGTCCACCGGCACCAACGGCACGTCGCTGTTTATCGTCACGTTTTGGTCAGGATCCATGTCGCCGGAAGGCGTTATCTTCAGTTTCAGTTCCTCACGCGGCATCACGCTGTCGTAGTCCAAGCCTTTCTTTTTCCTCTTTTCCTGCTCCTTCTGCCAGGCCTTCAGTTTTTTCTCGGCGTCTTTCACGCGTTTCTCATACGAGGTCTTGGCAATGAGCTGGAGCGTGTCTACCTGCTCGCGCAGCACGCCCACGGTGTCGGTGATGTTGTGCACCACCTGCATCCTCAGCGTGTCTTGGTTCACGAGGGCGGTGTCGCGAAGCCAATACACTATGGTATCGCGCTTTTCCGTAGGCTCCACGAGGAAGGCGTTGTCGGAGTTGAAGTTAAGTCCTGTTATCCTTGGCAGCGCGTTGTCGCCGTAGCTGTAGAACAGCGTGAAATGGTTGGCGTCGGTGCGGTCGCTCTTCACGAGATACCTGTTGGTCAGGATCTCGTTGAAGGCGCGCAGGCAGATGTCATCGGGAAGGAAGTGGGTGTAGCCCGTCACGTTGATGGAGGCTATGTGCAGCGAGTCGGTCCAGATGGTGTCTTGCCGCGTGTCGGCCTTGAACGACGGCTCCACGATGTCGTGGTTGAAAGCCAGCATCTCGCTCTTCTGGTTGAACATGTAGTTGCCATCGGCGTCCTGCAAAGCATACACGCGGTATTTGCCCGGCGCAATGCCCTTTATGGTGAAGTGTCCGCGCGAGTCGGGTCTCGACCCCCCCCTCCTC
>ERZ780034.844-NODE-844-length-10755-cov-5.71654_pt1 | contig 10755 bp, 6 predicted proteins | sample MGYA00511855_ERZ780034 | MGnify/ENA primary metagenome ERZ780034 (study PRJEB29588, sample SAMEA2148024) | human gut metagenome | biome: human gut; feature: human-associated habitat; material: faeces | place: Denmark | collected 2008/2010 ...
TGTTCCCAATCCCTAAGACAGCATTGAAGGGTAACCTCAAGTTGAAACAGAATCCTGGATATGATGGTTTGACATCTGGTGAAAAATAATTATTAATAGACATTGATATGAAAAAGAATACAAAATTGGGGCTCAGGATGTCTGTACTTTGTTGCTTTATATTTCTATTGTACCAGAATCCATACTGGTTTATGGAACCAGATGAAGCTGCAGAGCAGTAATCAGCATAAGGCTGTTATTACCATCAAGATGAAATTCGCATAGTTAATATAGTTAGTTCCGTTGCTGACGTAAAACTGTTGTTTTGCAGAATGCAACGGAACTTTTTTGTTTCTTTTTGTTGTATTTCTCGTTATATTTTTGTAATTTTGCGGCATTAAATTATCTAACAACAGAAAATAAAGATCCATATAATGAGAAAGATATCTACTCTAATGGTTTCTGTGCTCTGCATGATGATGCCTGTAGGGGCTGAGGCGCAGGTGCCGACAGCCTTCGTCTCGAAAGGGGCTACGGATATTCAGGCGCAGCCACATTCGGTAACGCAAACCAACTCGGGTGCACAATTGGCTGCTATCGACCCTATGGTGCGCTCTATCACGATGGATAATGGTTTGCCGAGTAATGCTGTGCGTAGCGTGGTTCAAGGTTCCAAGGGATACATGTGGTTTGGTACAGACAACGGATTGTGCCGTTTTGACGGATACGATGTCAAAACCTATTATAATCCCTTTACGACTGTAGACCAGTTTGTGGGCGCCCTTACTGCTTGCGAAGAAGGACTGCTGGTAGGTTGCAATAATGGAGCCTATCTGTTCTCTAATGCAACCGACCGATTCCAGAAACTGAGTGATAAGATTACGGCGCCTGTCCTTAATTTTTCGCTTGACGGCGATCAGAATGTTTGGATTTCTACCAACGGACAGGGCGTGTTCAGATACAATCGGACTACTCACGAACTGCATCAGTATCCGATGAAGAATATTCAGGGTAAAGTGCAAAGTACGCTGGTTGATGCCAACAACCAGGTATGGATGCTCTGTAACCATGGTGAAGCCAGCATCTATCATCTCAACAAGTCGACCGACCAGTTTGAAGCATTCCCTCTGAAGGGCGATGCAACCATGTTTCACGGCATGGCGATGCTGGCTACTCCCGATGGCAATGTTTATGTCGGAACCTGGGAAAACGGACTTTACAAGCTCAACGCCGATGGTAGTGCCGAGCAGCTCATCAGCGGAACCTTGAGTAATGCTGTTCATCATATCCATCAGCTTTACTGCAACGACAACAAGTCTCTTCTCATAGCCAGCGATGATGGATTGGTGCAGTATGATATCCAGAACCGTATCTGGCACATGTTGTCGGAAGTCAACAATCCGAGCCGGAGTACGAGCGAGCGCTTTGTTTATGGTATTGCGGATGATAATGAAGGTGGCACTTGGGTAACTACTTACTATGGTGGTGTGAATTATCTTCCTTCTACGAGTTTTGAAGAGCGTTTCCATGCTTATTCTGCCCGTCTGGGCGGATTGCGCGGTAATGTGGTAGGAAGATTCTTCGAAGACCGTCAGCATCGCATCTGGATAGCTACGGATGATGCGGGACTCGACTGCTTTAATCCCCAGACCAACAGTTTTGTTTCTTATCCGGGCAAGGCGGCTATGGGCAAGTATAATGTTCATGCGCTCTTTGCTGATGAAAATAATCTGTGGGTAGGAACCTATGGCAATGGTGTCATCAGAATGAATATGGCTACTGGAGCGCAGCAGGTTTTCTCTACCGATGGAATGGTTTCTGGCAGTAATGCCTATTGTATTTATCGCGACCGGAAGAACCGGCTCTGGGCGGCTACGATGGATGGTGCCAACCTCTTCGATGAAGGACAGCAGAAGTTCAGTAAAATCAAGTTGTTCAAGTCGCTTACCATCGATATGAAGGAAGATCCTCAGGGCAACGTATGGTTTGCTACCCAGGGAGGCGGCTTGTGGCGCTTGGACAAGAATAATGCCTGGAAACAGTATAAACATGTAGAGAATGATTCTACTTCGCTGGTGAGTGATCAGGTAAACTGTCTGGTTATTGGCGAAAAGGGGCAGCTCTATGCCGCAACCGGCGAAGGACTTTGCGAATTTCTGCCTTCGAAAGGTATATTCCGACGCATCTCCATCGATGCGCCTAGTCAGGATTTCACGAGTCTTGTCATTTCGCAGGGAGTAATGTGGATTTCTACCAGCAAGGGAATTGTGAAATATACGCCGGGTGAACCTGTCCAGCTGTTCAATAAATATGACGGACTCACTTGCGACCAGTTTATGCCAAACGCCGGACTCCTGGCTTCTGATGGCAGAATCTATTTCGGTTCTACAAGAGGTTTCAACTGCTTCTATCCATATCTCGTCAAGATCAACCAGGTAGCTCCTCCTGTAGCAATCACCTCGGTAGAACTCTTCGGTCAGCCGATAGAGGCGGGGAGTGACCAGTTGGAGAAATCTCTGAGTCATGCAGCAGAACTCAATCTGTCTCATAACGAGAATACCATCAATATCTCGTTTGCCGCCCTGAGCTATGTATCGCCTGAGAAGAACCAGTATGCTTACAAACTTGAGGGAGTAGACAAGGATTGGATTTATACCCACGAGCATCGTGCCAACTATACCAATCTTCCTGCCGGAACCTATACCTTCCTGGTTAAGGCAACCAATAATGATGGTGTATGGTCGAAGAATGAGGCAAAACTGAAGATTGTGGTTCATCCGCCGTTCTGGTGGTCTTTGCCAGCCAAGATTCTGTATCTTCTGCTCATCGGTTACGCAATCTACTGGTTCATGCAGAGCCGGTTGAAACGTGAGAAACGCCGTTATCAGGAAGAACTCGACCAGTTGGAACTCAAGCAGGATCAGGAGATGAGAGATGCCCGCCTGCAGTTCTTCACAATGATTGCCCATGAAATCCGTACGCCGGTAACGCTTATCATCGGACCTTTGGAGAGCCTGAAAGAGTATTGGAAACAGGTTTCCGGAAAACTTTCCGATGGTGAGACTATCACGCAGACGCTTTCTGTTATCGACCGTAACGCCCAGCGTTTGCTCCTGCTAGTAAATCAGCTGCTCGATTTCAACAAAGTGCAGCAGAAGGGCATGCAGGTTCATTTCCGTTTGAACAACATTTCGAAGCTGATGCATGCTGTGGCAGAGCGCTTTGCTCCTACCTTCGAGCAGAAAAGCATTCGTCTTGATGTAGATTATCCAGCCGAAGAGCTCGTGGCGATGATTGACCAAGAGGCCATTACCAAGGTTATCAGCAATCTGATGACCAACGCCTTGAAATATACCGAGGATTATGTACGCTTGTCCTGCCGCTTGCTGGAGGATGGAAACCATTTCCGCATAGAGGTGGAAGACAACGGATTGGGAATCAGTCCTGACGAAAAGGAGAAAATCTTCGGAGCCTTCTATCAGGCACGCGACAACAAACCGGGAACCGGAATCGGTCTCAACATCGTGAAGAATCTCGTTGAGGCTCATCATGGTATGGTTGAAGTAGACTCTGCAGTAGGTAAGGGATCTACCTTTATCGTAACCTTGCCGCTCAACCAGTTGGATGCTGTGGTTGAGAAGGCGGATGAAATGGTGAAGGAAGAAGAAACTGTTGCTGAGGAAAATCTGCTGACAGATGAAACTACAGTTGCGCAAGGTTCTCAAAAGGCAGGCGTTGCTGTTGCCAGTCCGCTTCGTGAACCGGCAAAACCGACGATGCTGATTGTGGATGATGATGAAGACATGCGCCAGTTTGTGAAGGCTCATTTCGAAAAGATGTATACGGTTTATACCGCCGACAACGGAAAGGATGCGCTCCGTAAACTGGAGAAACATCCGGTTTCGCTCATCATAAGCGACTGGATGATGCCGGAGATGGACGGTCCGGAGTTCTGCCGTAGGGTGCGTGAAAATTCTGAATATTCTCATCTCCCGTTCGTGATGCTCACGGCAAAGACCGATGATGCGGCGAAGACGGAGAGTATGAACTGTGGAGCCGATGTCTACATAGAAAAGCCGTTCTCGATGAAGTATCTTGAGGCAAGCGTAAGACAGCTTCTTGAGATGCGCCGTCTGTTGAGGAGTAAGTTCTCTCATACTCCGCTTGAGCCGATAGCAGAGATAGCTCAAACTCAGGTTGATAATGCGTTCCTGGAACGAATGTCTCGCATCATCGAAGAGAATGTGGCGAATCCGGAACTCAACGTGGCGTTCCTTGCCGAAAAAATGGGCATGAGCCGCTCTTCGCTCTTTAATAAGATTCGCGGTCTTGCCGATGTTACGCCAAACGAGATGATCCTGCTCGTGAAACTGAAGAAGGGCGCAAAACTCCTGAAAGAAGGAAACTACCGCATCAGCGAAATCAGCCATATGGTAGGTTTCAGCAGTCCTAGCTATTTTGCCAAGTGCTTCCAGAAGCAGTTTGGCGTCAAGCCGATGGATTTCGTAGCTGCGGAATCGTAGGATAGAAAAACGATTCGGATAGAATAAAAAATCGCCTGGGTGCTCAGATGCATCCAGGCGATAGTCTTATTTGTAAAAAGCCTATTCTTTATTTCTTTGTGGCTCTGATAAAGAAACCGATGAGGCAGATGTAAGCCAGGAGCGAACAAACCTCAGACATCGGATTAACCCACCAGCTGTCGGCGATACTTACCTCGATGCCGCCAAACTTCAGAAGGGCGCTAACCACACCCATCAGGGCTCCACCGGCGATGAAGCCGCTGGCGATGAGCGTTCCCTTCTCACCACGTTCGCTGTTCACCTTGGCATCCTTGCTGCGCGAAGTAACATACCAGTTGATGGCTCCACCCACGAGCAGAGGAACGTTCAGTTCCAGCGGAATAAACATACCCAGAGCGAAAGCCAGGGCAGGAATCTTAAAATAAGTCAGCACGATGGCTATTACGGCTCCGATGCCATAGAGCACCCAAGGAGCTCCCACACCATTCATCAAAGGGTCGATAACCGCAGCCATCGCATTAGCCTGAGGAGCTGCAAGCGAACCCGATGCGAAACCGTAAGTCTCGTTGAGCAGCATCATCACGCCGCCCACGGTAGCCGCACTCACCAGGGTACCGAGGAATTTCCATCCCTCCTGTTGCTTAGGAGTTGTTCCCAGCCAGTAACCAATCTTCAGGTCGGTAATAAACGAACCTGCTACCGAGAGGGCTGTACAAACCACACCACCCATAATCAGGGCAGCCAGCATGCCGCCAGGACCTTTCAGGCCTACAGCCACCATCACCACAGAGGCGAAGATGAGCGTCATCAGGGTCATTCCCGAAACAGGGTTTGAACCCACGATAGCGATGGCATTAGCCGCTACGGTAGTAAAGAGGAAGGCGATGGCAGCCACGAGCAGAATGGCGATAATGGCGAAGAGAAGGTTGCCCTCCATCACGCCAAACCAGAAGAAGAGGAAGGTTACGAGGATGGTAACAAGCGAACCGATAGCGATAATCTTGAAAGAGATGTCGCGCTGGGTGCGCTTCACGTTCTCATCCACATCGCTCTTGCCCTTCAGCTCCTTGGCAGCCAGACCTACGGCACTCTTGATGATGCCCCAGCTCTTGATGATGCCGATGATACCTGCCATGGCGATACCGCCGATACCGATGCTGCGGGCGTAGGCACGGAAGATTTCCTCCGGACTCATCGCACCCACGGTCTTCACGATGCTAGGATCCCAGGCGCTCAGCACGCTATCATGGAAGATAACGCTCATGCCCGGAACAATCAGCCACCATACTACGAGCGACCCCAGACAGGTGAAGAAGGCATACTTCAGACCGATGATGTAACCCAGACCTAATACGGCTGCACCTGTGTTTACCTTGAATACGAGTTTAGACTTGTCAGCCAGGTCGCATCCCAGACTTACCACACGCGATGTGAAATTCTCGTTCCACCATCCCAGGCTGGCTACGATAAAGTCGTAAAGACCACCCACCAGTCCGGCTATGAGCAGCGGTTTAGCCTGGTCGCCTCCCTTGGCTCCGCTCACCAGTACCTGCGTGGTAGCCGTAGCCTCAGGGAACGGATACTTGCCGTGCATATCGCTTACGAAGTACTTGCGGAAAGGAATAAGGAAAAGGATTCCCAAGACTCCTCCCAAGGCCGAAGCCATGAAGATCTTCATAAACGAAGTAGTCATCTCCGGATATTTAGCCTGCAGGATGTAGATGGCTGGCAGGGTAAAGATGGCTCCTGCCACCACAGCACCCGAACAGGCTCCGATGCTCTGGATGATGACATTCTCGCCCAGCGCCTTGCTACGCTTGGTAGCGGTACTTACGCCCACGGCGATGATGGCGATAGGGATGGCTGCTTCGAACACCTGACCCACCTTCAAGCCCAGATAGGCTGCGGCGGCAGAGAAGATGACTGCCATCACGATTCCCCATGTAACCGACCAGCCGTTCACCTCAGGATAAACCTTGTCAGGCGACATCAGCGGCTTATAATCCTCCCCGTCTTTCAGTTCGCGGAATGCGTTCTCGGGGAGTTGCAAATTGTCTTTTTCTTCCATTATTTCTCAATTCTGATGATATACTCACTCATGAAACTTGCACCTGGCTGCAGACGGTTCATCAGATACTTGTCCTTAAACTCGCCATCATATTCAGCCCAGTCGTTCAAACCATACCATGGCTCGATGCAGAGGAATGGAGCGTGCTTGCCTGCTGGGTTCCAGATACCTACGGCTGGAGTCTTGAACTCGAGGGTTACATGAGGTTCGCCCTGCTCGTTGAGAATGCTCACCTGCTTAACCTGACTCTTGTCGAAGATAACAGCATCTTCAGCGAAAGTCTCCTCGTTTACTTCCCAGATACCCTTGTCAGTTTCTACGGTTTCCTTAGCCTGACGGTCGATGCATCCGCCTATGTTACCATAGAGACGAACAGGAGCCTCGTTGTCGAGTTTCAGGGTAGCCTTCATTTCTTCGCCCTTCTTGCAGCCAGGAACCATGAATGCTGGGTGACCGCCAATCTGGAAGAAGATTTCCTTGTCGTCGGTATTCTCTACGTGCCAGATGACATGAATCTCGTTGCCCTGCAGGCGGTAAGAGATGGCAAGGTTGAAGTGATAAGGATAGTTCTTCTGAGTCTCTTCGTTGTCGATGAGCGCGAAGGTGAGGCGGTCGGCAGTCTTGCCAACGAGTTTGAACTCTGTATCGCGTGCGAAACCATGGCGAGGAAGGTGATACTCCTTGCCCTCTGTGCGATAAGTGTCTTTCCACAATCCGCATACGATAGGGAAGAGGATAGGAGAGTGGCGGTTCCAGTATTTCTCGTCGCCATCCCAGAGATATTCATTACCATTAGCATCCTTGATGCTCTGAAGTTCTGCTCCGAGAGATGAAATCTCAAGTGTGAGCTGATCATTCTTAATCTGTTCCATTGTTATTAATTCTTTTGTTTAGTTTTTAATGTTTCATCAGATTATCTTTTTTCAAAGATATTGCAAAGGTACAATTTATTTTCTTAAAGCACAAGAAAAGAGCATTTTTTCTCAGATATTACAATATATTTATACGATTTTGTTAGCTTATCTCGAATATTTGCTGTAACTTTGTAGCCCGAAATAGATAGATAACAAGAAGTATAAGAAAAAAATAGTATTTAATCTAATGACAAGCAGTAATAAAGTTAAAGGCTTTGCGGCGGGTGTTGTTGCCGCAGTATGTTTTGGGACCCATCCTTTGGGCACGCTCGAACTCTATGGCGACGGATTCAATTCCAGTTCTGTACTTATCTATCGTTATCTCTTGGCTGTACTGATGTTTGCCGTGGTGATGCTGTTCCGCAAGGAGAGTTTCAAGGTGAAGTGGGGACATCTGATTCGTCTTGGCGTGCTGGGCTGCATGTTTTCGCTCTCATCAGCTACGCTTTATGTCAGTTTCCATTATATGGCGGCAGGTATTGCCAGCACCATCCTCTTCGTTTATCCTATTATGACAGCCATCCTGATGACGGTCTTCTTCCACGAGAAGGTAACGTGGTCTACCTCGCTTGCCATTCTTCTGGCGGTATCGGGAGTAGGATTGCTCTATCAGGGCGATGGAAACGATAAGTTGAGCACGGCGGGTTTTGCCCTCGTCATGTGTTCATCCCTGCTCTATGCCCTTTACATCATCTCCATCAACCAATGGAAGAATCCGGGCATGTCGAACATCAAGTTTACCTTTTATATATTAGTCTTCGGACTGCTTACGATGTTTGTCTATTCGTTTATTGCAGGCGAGCCGATACTGATGCTTCAAACGCCTAAACAATGGCTCTGTGCTGCCCAGCTGGCTTTGTTGCCAACGGTATTGTCGCTCTTCTTCATGACGGTTTCCATCAATCTCATCGGCAGTACTCCAGCCGCCATCATGGGAGCCGCGTTCGGGGGGGCGTGGGAGCCAGTAACAGCCGTCATCATCGGCGTATGCGTCTTCGGCGAGAGTTTCTCTCTGCAGCTGGCGATAGGCATCCTCGCTATCCTGGCTGGCGTAACGATTATCATCGCAAGAAAGAAAGGGTAAAAGGGTAAAAAAAAGAAAAAATCCTCGCTCGAAAAAGAACTCGAACGAGGATTTTTTTATCTGTTCTAGCCGCAAGCAAATAGGCTCGCAAGCCGCCAGGTGTTAAGATGATTATCTCAGGATATCCTTCAGCGCAAAGTTGGCGAGGATGCTGGTGCTCTGGCTCAGCATGCGGATAAACTCCTGGGCTGAGTTTTTCATGTAAGCATCTTTCAGAATGTGGATGCAGCCATCCATTTCGTTGTCGGCAGCATCGATAGGAATCGCCTTCATGCCGTTCTGCAGGATGGTGGTCGATTCGGAGAGAATGGTCACCAGATTGCTGCGGCTCAGAAGGTCGAAGATGATGTTTACATTATTCACCTCTACCATAATCTTGTAGTTCAAATCTTTGCCCTCTACCATGTGATCAAAGGCGTTGCGTGCCTGCAGACCCTTGCAAGGAAGGATGAGGTCGTAGCGCTCCAGCTCTGAGAGCTTGACCGATGAAAGGCGCGCCAGCGGATGATTCACGTTCACGATGGCGGCAAGACGGTTGCTGAAAATAGCTCGGCTGTCTACCGCTTTCTCGTTCTTCAGAGGCTTGAAAGCCAGAACGAGGTCGAGTTCGCGCTTCTTCAGTCCGTCCATCAGTTCCTGCATGGTGCGGTATTGGATGTTGAGCTTTACATGAGGATAGGCGTGGAGAAAGGCGATGAGCGTCTCGGACATGATGTTGCTGAAGGAGAACGTTACGCCGATGTTCAGTTCGCCTGTAAGCATTTCCTTCAGATCGTTCATGTGGTCTACACAGGCTTCGGCAGAATTGACCGCATTTTGGGCGTAAGGTCTCAATTCCTTGCCCGCCTCTGTGAGGTAAACCTCATGAGAATTGCGCTCGAAGAGAGGCAGACCAATCTCCTGTTCCAGATGCGAAATCTGCTGTGAGAGGGTGCTCTGGGTGATGTATAACTTGCGCGAAGCTTCTGAGAAGTTGAGCGTCTCGGCTACCTTCAAGAAATATTTCAGTTGTCGTATTTCCATATTGTTCCTTTGTTGAAGCTATCGGCTATAGAAATAACCGATAGCTAAATTTGGGTGCAAAGATAAAACATTTATTTTAATATCCTCTTTTTTTGAAGAATAAAATGATGTTTTATCGCATCTCTACTTCTTTTTATCCGGTTATCATCCGATGAAAATCAGATTACCAACCAGATGATTATTTGATTTCTACTTCGTGCAAATCTACGAATTCGCCATTCTTCTTCTTTCTTTCTACCAGCATATCCAGCAGCTTGCGCTTGCGGTTGTCGGCGATGAAGCGGCGGAAGAATACGTTTGGAATTGCAACACCCAGGGCGATGCAGATGATGGCGAGCGAGGCCTTGATGAGGTTGTTCATACCTACGGTTACTTCGCCTACTACGCCATGCATGTCGATGAAGGCAAAGAGGGCACGATACATCAGAACTCCCGGTACCATTGGGATAACGCTAGGAATGGTGATGCATTGGTGAGGGGTATGGAACCAATGGCGCGCCTTGATCACGATGATGCTGATGAGCGCAGAACCGGCAAGCGAACCGATGCTCAGACCCATGTCGAGACCGATGTTGCCGTTAGATGGACCCAGATTGACGAAATTGCGGAAGCAAACGGCGATGATACCGCCCACAGCTACAACCGGCAACAGACGGCGAGGTATGCTGAAGATGGTAGAGAAGCCCATGGCCGATACGGCAGCTGCGATGGCAAACTCCCAGTATTCGTGATGAGGAGTCATCGTAAGATCCTTCACGAAGTTGTCGATATGGCAAACCTGGATGGCGAAGGCGATACCGAACGCCATGGCAAAGATCATCAGCAGGGTGTTCAGGGCACGAACCATTCCCACCTCAATATATCCGTCGAGCATATCGCTTACAAAGTTGATGAGTGGAACTCCCGGCACGATGAAGAGGGCACACGCCATCAGCGGATGCCAAGGGGTATCTGAATGCATGAAGGCTGGAAGCGCTTCGGCAATCGATGGGTTGAGCGAAAGGAATGAGGTCAACCAGGCTATCAGAGTGGCTACGAAAGCCGAAATGCCGATGGCTACATAGTTGTTGCAGCCCTTGGTTGGCAAGAACATTCTCAGGCGGAAACCCAATATGGCTGCAAGCGAACAGAAGAAGAAGGCTGGCCAGTCGCAACCGAACTGGA
>ERZ780034.849-NODE-849-length-10718-cov-2.48542_pt1 | contig 10718 bp, 8 predicted proteins | sample MGYA00511855_ERZ780034 | MGnify/ENA primary metagenome ERZ780034 (study PRJEB29588, sample SAMEA2148024) | human gut metagenome | biome: human gut; feature: human-associated habitat; material: faeces | place: Denmark | collected 2008/2010 ...
AGCGCAATAGATGTATGTGTATAAGCTCCTGCATTTAAGATAATACCATCGTAGCTAAAGCCAACTTCATGAATCTTATTGATCAATTCCCCTTCTACATTGCTTTGGTAATAGGCTATTTCGCATTGTGGATATTTCTCACGTAACTGCTTCAGATAATCTTCGAATGAATCATTGCCATATACGGTAGGTTCTCTTTTCCCCAGCAAATTTAAATTCGGGCCATTGATAATTAAGATCTTCTTCATACGCATTGATGTTATTGCTGTAATAGTTGGTATAAGGAAATATTACGGTACAAAGATACGCATTTTTCTTGGATTTGTTGTTAGGTTTTGGCGAAACAGTTAAGGAATGAGCTAAGTGCAAAGAAGTCTTTCATGGAAATGGAAATAATATCCATCCATGAAAGACTCTATCTAAACTTGATATTTTGTTTGTCACTCGTTTAAAATACAGCTTGGATCATTACAGGGAAATGATCAGAAGGGAAACGACCATATTGCATATCGTTCAGTACAGCATATTTCGTTACAGTTATTGGTTGCGTAACCCAAATATAATCGATTCGGTTTTTCATTGGAGCATCTAATTGGAAACTACTGAAAGTTCCATCTGTTCCATATCTAGGTGTTTCTGTTCGTGTATATGAATCAAGTAATAATCCATCGGCTGCTAAAGGTGTGGTGGGCTCATCTGTTTGTACTGCATTAAAATCTCCTGTAGCGAAAATAATTGATTCTTCTCCAGCAATTTCACGGATCTTTTTTAATAACAAATGAGAAGATTCCCGACGTGCTACTTTCCCTTGATGATCATAATGTGAATTAAAGAAGAAAAAGATTTTTCCACTTACCTTATCTCTGAATTTTCCCCAAGAACAGATACGGTTACAGCAAATAGCATCCCAGCCTTTTCCTGGAATATCTGGCGTTTCAGAGAACCAGAAGTTTCCTCTATCCAATACTTCAAAGCGGTCTGTTTTGTAAAAGATGGCAGAGTGTTCTCCTGCTTCTTTTCCGTCATCGCGCCCAACTCCTATGTAAGCGTAATTCCCTAATTCCAAAATGTTATCTAACTGATGTTTGAAACCTTCTTGTGTGCCGAAAATATCGAAGTCATGGAAGCGGATTAATCCTTTAACCATTTCTTTACGATTAGGCCAGGCATTAACTCCATCTTTAGGTGTATCCATTCGTAAGTTGAAGGTTGCAACATTTACTGTGCAGGATGATTTTTTTGCTTGTTGGGCCACTACGACTGGCAAGGTTACAAACCATACCAGCGCAGTGCATAAATATAGAACGATTCTTTTCATACTTGTTTATTTGATTTATTCCCAACCGGGATTTTGTTTCAGATTTTCATTTAAGTTGATTGCAGATTTGGGTATTGGATAATAATACTGACGTCCGTCTTCATACCATACTCGGGAAGGATCATTGTCATACCAAGTCAAATTACCAGAATTATTCCCTGTCAGACTTTGACGGGTAACGTCGCCTCCATCCACAGCAATAGGAGTACAAGAAGCTGGTAATCCAGTTGGCGTGTCTCCTTTATAGAAAATAACATCTGTTGTTCCATCATGATCCAAGTCTATTTGTTCATTCAATTTGGGAACATAGATTCCGGTCCATCTCATTGTCATTAAATCTCCACGTTTCCAGCGTAATAAATCGGTAAAGCGGAAACCTTCTAATGCCAGCTCAATGGAACGTTCACGACGTACTTCCAAAATGGTTGGATCTGATATACTGGGGAAATAAGTCTCTTGAATGTATTTATCTACTTTTGTTGGTTTTACTGTTAGTCCGCCTGTAATTCCTGCACGAGAACGTAATACACCAATTGTATTAGCCCAGTCCGTATCGGTCAATGTCCCCATTTCAGCTTTGGCCTCAGCATAATTCAGTAATACTTCTGCATAACGGAATAAAGGGATCGCATTGGTATTCAATGCTCCTGCGTCATAGTATGAATCATCTAGCGTATACTTGATTGGTTGATAGCCGGTATAGGAATATCCATTGAAGTTAGGAGCCGCAGGTTTGCCATCTCGCATATAACCCGGCGTACGGATTGTTTGGGCCAAACGTTTATCTCGGTTCTGGCATTCATCATAGAACTCGATTTTTTCATGGTTTGGTTTGTCCGTGAACGGAGTTCCATCAGTCATTAAGAACAAATTGATAAATGAACGGATCATGCTGAAACGAGGTCCGTATGTTCCGGATGTCCACCACCAGTTTGCAGAACCTAAGACTCCTAAACCTTCATCAGCGACGCTTGCCAACATCACTTCAGAAGTGATAGGTGAATTACTTATGAATAAAGAACGGAAAGAAGCATCTTCTCCTGCTCCAGTATAAATGGTGAGTCCACTTTCCTGCATTACAGTTTCAGAGGCATTGGCTGCTTCTTGTAACCATTTATCAGCCGTATCAGTTAATCCTAATTCTGTATGATATTTACGGAACGTTCCTTCAAATAGGCAAATACGGGATTTGAGAGCGTAGGCAACCCACTTTGTTACAAGCGAACCGGTTTCATCACTGGTTCGGGTAATATGTTCACAAGCAAAGTTCAAGTCTTCTAAAACATGATCCATGACAACAGTACGTGAATCACGAGGTGCGTAAAGTAATTCGTCATCAACCGTTAATGTACGGTCAATCCATGGAACATCTCCGAAACGAACGACTTTTTCGTAATAAAAATAGGCTCGGAAGAAACGGGCTAAACCTATGTAATTGTTCCGAATGGATTCATCTACCGCATCATTAGTACAGTTCTCAATAAAATAATTGATATTACGAAGATCTGTCCAACTCCAACCCGAACTAACTTCAGGTGAATAAGCTCCGGCACGGATAAAGTCATCATAATTAGTTACGGCACCGTAATCACACATGGCATCTTGGCTATATCCGTCAGTTACAGAAGGTAACATATTATAGAAAGAATAGGAATAGGTCTCGAGACCTTTCTCATTGCTGAATACCGTTTCTTTATCGACAGATGCCTGTGGTATTTCGTCCATGGAACAAGCAGAAAGAAATAAACAGGCGGAAACAAAAGGAACTATAATATTTTTCATCTTTGTCTATTCAATTAAAAAGTTACAGAAACACCTAAACTAATACTTTTCATTTGTGGATAACTTTGTCCATCACCACTTCCTCCATCTGTCAAATCCGGGTCAGAACCGTAAATGTTGGTTACGTCTAAATCTCGTGTATGTTTATATAGAGGAGACCAGCACCATAGATTTTCAGCAGAAATGTAAATACGTGCATTCTGCATTTTAGCTTTAGAAACGATCTCTTGAGGTAACGTGTAACCAAACTGTAAATTCTTGAGTCGGATATAAGCAACATTTTGTAAATAACGAGTCTGTGTTGTTGATTTTAAAGAGGAATTATAACCTGCATAACGAGGTAAATAAGCGTCGGTATTATCCTCCGTCCAATAGTTACCTAAATGCCATTCTGGTAAATTGTTGTATGGACGGTTGTATTGTCCCCAGAAAATACATTCACTACTTGGATACCAATCTTGTTTTCCTACACCTTGGAAGAAGGCAGAAACGAAGAAGTTATTCCAGTCACCACTTAAATTCAAACTGTAAGAAAAACGAGGTAAACTGTTACCAATAACGGTTTTGTCGCCATGATCGCTTAAGGTATTATTTCCATAATCAATGACTCCATCTCCATTTAAGTCCTTGATCTTAACATCTCCTGGATAAGTAACGTGTTGAGAAGATGATTGGATCAAGGTTTGGTCAGCATGATTGTCAATTTCTTCTTGGCTTTGGAACAAGCCTTCTGTTACGTATCCCCAGATTTCACCTACTCGCTGCCCTGCATAATAGTCGGAGAGTTTTCCGTCTTTATTATTATAACAGTCAATGGTAGAGATATAATCGGATAAGGTCCCTCGAATTTCATAATTGAATGGTTTGCTGGCTAACTGGAATTGATCTCTCCAAGTTAATGTGATTTCCCAGCCTCGTGTTGTCATATCTGCGTAGTTTCCTTTAGGAGAACTAGCTCCGAATACATCAGGCAGGGTCTCTCCTACAGTGTACATATCGGTTGTCTTACGGATGTAATAGTCTCCTGAAAAGCGAAGTCTTCCGTTCAGAGAACCGAAATCGGCTCCGATGTCGGTTGTTGTTGCTGTTTCCCAAGTCAAACCATCTGGCATAACTCCAGGAGCACTGGTATATTTGTTCTTTAATCCGTTTAATACACGTCCAGAGGTGTTGATGCTGAGTAATTCAAGGTAGCTATACGGATCAACATTACCATTTCCTAAAGAACCATAGGAAGCACGGATCTTGACATCAGAAAGAACCTCTGGCTTGACATTCCAAAATTCTTCTTCTGATATACGCCAACCTCCTGAAATAGATGGAAAGAATGCCCATTGTTGATCTGTCGGAAATTTGGAAGAACCATCATAACGGCCGTTAACTTCAACCAAATAACGATCTTTGAATGCATAGTTTAAACGGAAGAAACCACCGGCAATACGCCATTTGTTATATTCACCCGATGTGGTAATAGCATCACCTAATGCCATGTTTATATTTTCAGAGTCTTCTAGCAATAAGCCGTTTCTCAGAACTTTCAGTCCATCGTATGTTGACTGTTCATAATTATAACCAACCATGCCTTTGAAGTAATGAGCTTCGTTGAATGTATTTTCATAATCGGCATAGATGTTAGTTGCAATATAATTGGTACGTGTCTTGTATTCTTGTATATCATTATATTGCGTACTTAATTCGCGGGTTTCACCTTCGTATGTGCTATAGGGAACTGGTACACGACGCTGTGTTTGTCCGTAATCTGTATTACGGAAGGTGAAGTCTCCACGGACATGTAATTTATTTTCCAGGAAAGAGGCTGTAAAGCCTGTTGTATTTCTCAGAACACGATTATTTGTATCTAATCCATTCTTGCCGTAGATAAAGTCTCCAACAGTATAGGCGGCTGAGAATGTTAATGAACCGTCCGGATTAAAGATTGGAGAACTGGGATGTCCTTCATCTGCTATATTACGCCAAATAGAACCTCCTTCACCTACATTAATGGGGTTATGGTAATCCATATTAGAGAATTCCATATTATTTTCGATTTTTAACCAGTCGAATACTTGAACAGAACCTTTTGCACGCAGGTTCATTGTTTTATATTCATCGGTGTTGTACTTGAACAAACCATCGTATCCGTAAAAACGGCCTGAAACATAGTAATTCAATTTCCCATTGTTTCCACTGACTGACAGATTATGATCTTGGGCAAATGTGTTTTTTTTGTATAAAGCGTCATAGTAATCTTCATTACCATAATAAACATATTTACCGTTCGAGTCAATTTCCCATTCTTGGGTAATACCTTGTTCTTTTCGTTGACGGAAATTCTCAAGCCAGGACAATGAGAATTCCTGTGTCTTATTAATGTTTTTGGGATCTGCTGAATAATTGTTCCATGCATGATAGGCCTCGTAGAAATGACTGGCGTATTCATAACCATCTGTTACGAAATCCGGAACTGTTGTAGGCTGTTGTAAAGAGAAGTTGCCTGAATAGGTGATGGAGGTTTTATCTTTGTTCGGTTCTTTTGTGGTAATTAATACTACACCAAATGTACCACGTGCACCATAAATAGCTGCAGAAGCCGCATCTTTCAGTACTGAAACACTGGCAATATCATTGGGGTTTAGTGTTGAGGGATCGCCTTCAACTCCGTCAATTAAAACCAAGGCATCTCCTCCTTGTCCGATGGAAGTAGTTCCACGTACGTTATAACTAGCAGTACGTGTCGGTTTACCATCAGTAATTTGTATGTTTAAGTTAGGAATAGAACCTTGTAAAGCTTGGGTAACGTTGGGTACAGAGCGATTATCGAATACTTCACTTGTAACTTGTTCTACTGCACCAGTTAAATTGACTTTCTTCTGTGTACCATAACCTACGACAACCAACTCGTCTAATGCCTGGGAGTCTTCTTTTAGTACAATACGTAATGTTTGGGCAGCATTGACTGCTATTTCTTGATCGGAGTATCCGATATAAGAGACGGTGAGTGTAGAATTTTTACGGATTTGGATAGAGAAGTTACCATCGAGGTCTGTAACAGTTCCATTTGTTGTTCCTTTTTCAACGATGTTGGCACCAATGACAGGAATACCTGCTTCATCAATTACTGTACCTGTTAGCATGTAAGTGTCACTTTGCTGAGTGATACTTGGGATCATGTTGGGAACAGAAGCATACAAGGACGGAATCCCTTGTAGAGTACTTGCAACACAAAGTAGTCCGGTTAATCGAACCATTTTACTTGAAAGATCCATTTTTGAAAATTTAGTTTAAAAATCTTTTTGTTTGACGTTGCAAAGGACGGTTAACCGGATTAAAACATTATTGCTATTTTATTACATTTGTTTGTCATTATAGATGGTGGCTTTTCCGTATTTTTGTTTCATGATTCCTGTTGGGAGGATGAGGAAGAATGGATGGAAAAGAAAACATATATCAGCGATATAAAACCTATTTGCGCTTGGAAAAGGCGCTTTCTGCAAATACAATAGAGGCTTATCTGGCAGATTTAGATAAGTTGGTCCGTTTTGTGGAGTCGGAAGGAAAGGATATCCGGAAAATTACTTATGATGATTTGCAGCAGTTTGTGGCTCAATTACACGATGTGGGTATTCATGCGCGTTCGCAGGCTCGTATTATTTCGGGAATCAAGTCGTTTTATAAGTTCTTATTGTTGGATGGCTATATCGAATCGGATCCGACGGAATTGCTGGAGCTTCCTAAGATTGGGATGAAATTACCGGAAGTTCTTTCGGTACAGGAAATCGACCGGATGCTGGATTCTATTGACCTTTCTACGCCTGAAGGTCAACGGAATCGGGCTATGCTGGAAGTGCTTTACAGTTGCGGACTGCGTGTCTCTGAATTGCTAGGGTTACGTATCTCGGACGTATATCCGGAAGAAGGTTTTATCCGGGTAGAAGGAAAGGGTTCCAAACAACGTCTGGTACCGATCTCGCAAACGGCTTTACGGGAAATCAAGAATTATTTGTATTATCGTGGTATGATGGTCGTTAAAAAGGGGGCAGAAGATATTCTGTTCCTAAACCGTCGGGGCGCGCCGTTGACCCGCGTGATGGTTTTCTATGCAGAACTGGCCGGAATACATAAGACGGTTAGTCCGCATACTTTCCGCCATTCTTTTGCTACCCATCTCTTGGAAGGTGGCGCTAATCTACGTGCTATCCAAGAAATGTTGGGGCATGAAAGTATAACCACAACCGAGATTTATACGCACATCGACCGGGAGTCGTTGCGGAAAGAGATCTTAGAACATCATCCCCGTAATCGGAAAGGGAATGAATGAGATGTTTTAGTAAGTAAACTGCAGGATTACGCTACGTGGATATTTGCTAGATCACGGCCGATAGAACGAATTGTTTCCAGGATTTCTTCTAACCGTTCTTTTGAAGGCTTCTTGCTACCACTAATATATTGAGCAAACAAACTTTGTGATAGACCTAAGCGACGGGCTATTGCGGATGCATTCAATTCTGGATGTGTTATGAATAATTGGTATAACGGATTCTGTTTTTTCTCATGAAAGAATCCGTCGAAACATAAATCTTCATCTAACTCTTCCCAATGTATTCCCTCTGCACTTAATGTGTAATGCGATCTTTGTTCGGGAGTTGCGTATTTTAATCGCGGGTATTCGTTAAAGTTTTCACAGGCCTCTTTTCCGTCAACTGTACGAATCCATACAGCTGTTTCTGTTAACCATACCTTATCGATGACGATTGTATCCATGTTCTGTTACTTTTCTTTGTTGAAGAACTTATTCCAATGCTCGGCAATGATTTCCTGATTTTCTTCGATGATTGACTCTACAAGTTTTATTTCTGATGGTTTCAAGCCTTTGTTCTTTACCAGATTAACCGGGAATAGTGAAAACTTTGCACTGATATCTCCTTTTACAACGTGTACATGAAGCGGCTCATGATCATTGGCATAAAACATAAACCGAAAACCAAAAAGAATAAAAATAGTAGGCATTGGATTGTCTTTTGATATTTCGCTTTAAATGTAGGTAATAATTTTATAACCAACAAATATTTAAACTAAAAATAAATCATCTGTAAGAAAAGTAGATAGAGGAGATATCTCTGCCAATCTGTCGTATTGAATCCCCTTTATTTTTGGCGTATTCGGACCGTGGTTCGGGAGTGTTGACTTTTATCGCCTGTATGGCGAGTTGAGGTTTTTCAGTTTGATAGTAGAAATGGCTGAAATGGAATCATTTGTTTGAGAGAGCAAAACAAGGTAGGCGGGAAAGGTTGAGGGTTGTTAGTCGCTGGTGAAATTATATAGCAAAAAGACAGTTGGAAAAAGGAGCTTCTTGGGATCAAAAAATGAAGAGAAAATAGTTCTTTTAAGCTCATTTTCTGCAAAAATAGGGCCTTTGGAGAATTTCCAGGCGTGTTTTTTGTGAAACACGCCGGCTTTTCGTTCGTTTCCGACTAGGTTTTTGATGAAAAGTCGTAGGATTTTGTTTCAAATCCAAGCATAAAAATGGGTAGAATCAAGGCTTTTTTGCCTTATTCTGGTCTGAATTTTCTAAAAACAAACCAAAATAAGGCAAAAAATGGATGGAATCTCTCTTTTTTTCTCATCCGTAAGAAGTAATTTTTGTCAAAATGTCAGTCTTTCGAGACTTGGATAACGGCTTTTTGTATGCTTTCCCGGATTGGCAGATACAGTCCGCTTTCTGTCTTTTTGATACAGGCGGCCTGCGTATAGGCGTCGTGGCAGAAAACGATCCGTTGTTGTTCCTGAACAGCTTGTTCCAGCAATCTGCATTTTTCTTCGTATGAAGTCAATGGAGCGATATCGTAGGCTGAAATCCATTCCGGCGAGATGCTGGCAAAAAGCGGGATGACATCTCCGGCAAAAACGACTGTTTCGTTGGCTGTCCGGATATAAGGCACGATTTGTCCTGCCGTATGTCCGTCGAAGAGCCGCAAAGTCACATCCGGCGTAAGTACCAGATCTTCAAAAAGCAACTGTAATTGTCCAGCCTCTTCTACGGCCTGCATGTCTTCTTTGAAATAAGATTCTTTTTCCAGCGCATTGGGATGCTGCAGATTATGCCATTGGCGTTCGCTGACCCAATATCTGGCATTCGGGAAAGTCATTTTCATCTTTCCGCCTTCTTCTTGGGTACAAAAGCCGCAATGATCGAAATGCAAGTGCGTTAAAACAACGTCGGTAATGTCTTCCGGTTGTAAGTTCCGGACAGAAAGTTCATCTGTTAGGTTATGCAATCCGAAGAAACGGTAATAACTTAGTCGCTGAAGATGTTTAAAACCTGCTCCGGTATCAATCAGGATATGCCGATGGTCTTCGGTTGTAATCAGCAGGCTGCGCATCGCCAGGATGCATGCGTTGCTTTCGTCTGAAGGATATTTCCGAAACCAGGCCGTTTTGGGAATAGCTCCGAACATGGCACCGCCGTCGGCATAGAAATAACCGGTGTCGAATAGATCAATTGTTGCCATAAACGATTCTTTTTGGAGTGAAAATATGCTATTTGCGCCCGAAAGTTATGAAAAATAAGAGAGAAAGCAATTCGGATTTTTGCAGATTTAGCGGAAAGTCGTAATTTTGCAGCATCTATTCATGTAGCAAATAATTATAACATAAAGAAAACAAATATGATTAACTCACAAGACATTAAGAAAGGTACTTGTATCCGCCTTGACGGTAAACTTTATTTCTGTATAGATTTCTTGCATGTGAAGCCGGGGAAAGGTAATACAATCATGCGTACCACATTGAAAGATGTAGTAAAAGGTAATGTTATCGAACGTCGCTTTAACATCGGTGAAAAACTGGAAGATGTACGTGTAGAACGTCGTCCTTATCAATATACTTATCGTGAAGGTGAACATTATCATTTCATGAATCAGGAAACTTTCGAAGATGTCATCATCGACAAGGAACTGATCAATGGTGTTGACTTCATGAAAGAAGGAGAAATTGTAGATGTTGTATCAGATGCTTCTACAGAAACAGTATTGTATGCTGATATGCCTGTTAAAGTTCAGTTGACAGTTACTTATACTGAACCGGGTGTTAAAGGTGATACTGCAACAAACACATTGAAACCGGCTACTGTTGAAACAGGTGCTGAAGTACGTGTTCCGTTGTTTATCAACGAAGGTGAAGTAATTGAAGTGAATACGCAAGACGGTTCATACGTAGGTCGTGTTCGTTAATTCATAAAAAGCCAGGGAACGTCACAAACCGATAGGATACAACCCGGTTGTGACGTTTCTTTTTTATCAGAAAATTCAAACCTTTTAGCTATGAAAAAGTTAACTATCAAAGATTGGGCGGAAGATGATCGTCCGCGTGAAAAAGTCCTTCTCCGGGGAATTACCTCTTTAAGCAATGCCGAATTATTAGCCATCCTGATTGGTTCCGGTAACAACGACGAGTCGGCTATCCAGCTCTCCCAGCGTATCTTGAATACGGTCAATAATAATTTATATGCTTTGGGCAAATTGTCGTTAAGCGATCTGACTACAGGATTTAAGGGGATTGGTGTAGCCAAAGGTGTGACCATTCTTGCGGCTCTGGAATTAGGACGCCGGCGCCGGGAGGC
>ERZ780034.854-NODE-854-length-10693-cov-2.36426_pt1 | contig 10693 bp, 9 predicted proteins | sample MGYA00511855_ERZ780034 | MGnify/ENA primary metagenome ERZ780034 (study PRJEB29588, sample SAMEA2148024) | human gut metagenome | biome: human gut; feature: human-associated habitat; material: faeces | place: Denmark | collected 2008/2010 ...
AAGTCAGAACAGACCGACTTGATGCAGGCATTGTATGGACGTAACGGTGAATGTCCGGCTGTTGTTTTGGCGGCTTGTACACCGACCGACTGTTTCGATGCTGCATTCTGGGCAGGAAAGCTGGCTGTTGAACACATGACACCGGTTATCTTGCTGACAGATGCCTTTATTGCCAACGGTTCTTCTGCATGGCGTTTACCGGAATTGGATAAATATCCGGAAATCAAACCGAATTATATTACCAACTATCACGAAGATAAGCCATGGAAACCTTATCGCCGCGATCCGGAAAGCTTGGTTCGTTATTGGGCTATCCCAGGTACAGAAGGATTTACCCATCGTTTGGGCGGTTTGGAAAAAGACTATGACACAAGTGCCATTTCTACAGATCCGATGAACCACCAGCGTATGGTGAAGGCACGTCAGGCTAAGATCGATAAGATCGCTGATTATATCCCTGAATTGGAAGTTGTAGGAGATGAAGATGCTGATCTGCTGATCGTAGGCTGGGGCGGAACATACGGTCATTTGTATGAAGCCATGGAAACGATGCAAGAGCAAGGCAAGAAAGTGGGATTGGCACACTTCAAGTTTATCAATCCGCTGCCGAAGAATACAGCTGAGGTATTGAAGAAGTATAAGAAAGTCGTGGTAGCTGAGCAGAACAACGGACAGTTTGCCAACTATCTGAGAAGTAAAGTAGACGATTTCAATCCGTATAAGTTCGACCGTATCAAAGGTCAGCCGTTCATTGTATCTCGTCTGGTAGAAGAATTTACTAAAATATTGGAGGCATAAGATAATGGCAACAGAAGAAATAAAATATCAACCGAAAGATTATAAAAGCGATCAGTACGTTCGCTGGTGTCCGGGATGTGGTGACCATGCCGTATTAAATTGTTTACATAAAGCGATGGCTGAGGTAGGTGTTGCGCCACACAATATGGCTGTCATCTCAGGCATTGGCTGTTCATCCCGTCTGCCTTACTACATGAATACATATGGTTTCCATACCATTCACGGTCGTGGAGCGGCAATCGCTACAGGTGTTAAGACGGCTCGTCCGGACTTGAGCGTATGGTTGATTACCGGTGATGGAGACTGTCTGGCAATTGGTGGTAACCACTTCATCCATGCCGTACGTCGTAATATCGACTTGAATATCGTTTTGTTCAACAATAAGATTTACGGACTGACGAAAGGTCAATATTCTCCTACATCCGATCGTGGATTCGTTTCCAAGAGTTCTCCTTACGGAACGGTAGAAGATCCGTTTATCCCGGCAGAACTGGCTTTGGGTGCACGGGGTAACTTCTTTGCCCGTGCCATCGATGTGGATTTGAAGAATACGACAGAGATCCTGGCAGCTTCGGCTCGTCATAAAGGTGCTTCTGTAACGGAAGTATTGGTCAATTGTGTGATCTTCAACAACGGTATCCACAAACAGATCACCGATAAAGAATTCCGGGCAGATCGGACGATCTTCTTGCGCCACGGTGAAAAGATGATTTACGGAGCCAACAATGATAAAGGTATCGTTTTGGATGGATTGAAACTGAAATCAGTTACTATCGGTCAGGATGGTTATACATTGGATGATGTGTTGGTTCATGATGCCCACTGTAAAGACAATACCCTGCACATGATGTTGGCTATGATGGGTGGTGATATGCCGGTAGCTTTGGGTATTATTCGTGATGTGGACGCTCCTACATACGATGAAGCCGTTCACGAACAGTTGAAGGAAGTACAGGAAAAGATGCCAAGCCGCACACTGGATCAGTTCTTGAGAAGCGGTGAGACTTGGGAAATTAAGTAGTTCATCTGGTCAGATAAATGTATCGAGGTGCGATAAACTCCTTTTCGATGAGGATTTATCGCACCTTTTTTCATTTACCTGTAATTTTTTGTGGAAGTAAAGGTCGCGATAAAATATTTTTCTATATTTGCAATTGTTCATTATAATGAAAGCAAAGAGAGAAAGTATTTATTTATCTGCTATGCCGGCTAGACAAATGTTTATTAAAAAGGAGAGTGTGTGTTATGGTAAAGAAAAGTTTTGGATGGATGGTGATATTCGCCACCTGCATAGCCTGTACAAATCGGGAACAAGGGAAAACTGTACAAGGTCTTGATTATCCATTAAAAGATGTATTGACTGAAGAGACGATTACAACAGACGATTCAATCTCTGTCGTTACCGGAAAGTTAGTTATCGGGCATGAAGTCCGTTCTTTCGTTATGGATGAGATGAAGGTCAAGTATTTGGGTAAATCGGATGAAGGTTTTGCGGCTGAATATGATGGTGTGTATGAAGTCTTGGAGCTTCTGAAGATGGAACCTTAACCTGGTCTTAATTCCGCATGGAAATATAATAACCCGGTATTCGTCTCTTTTGTGTTGAGGACCCATACCGGGTTATTTTCGATTATGGATTCATGGAAATCAAATACTTCGAAAAACCGGACGATTCCATGATGTTGTATCCGGTGGAATCACCAGAACAGATCAGGAAATATTCGATTTCGGGCAATTTCTGTTTCAATTCTTCAGCTCCTTTTGAACCTAATACCATGCAAGCTGTAGCGCAGGCATCAGCCAACATCGCTGTCGGAGCAATTACTGTCGCACTTAACACATCCCTTTGTACCGGACATCCTTCCCGAGGATCAATGGTATGGGCATATTTCTTTCCGTCTTTGATGTAGAAGTTCCGATAATTGCCTGATGTAGCCATACCCCGGCGTCCGTTGTTACGGGCTGTTTCGGCCGTTTGTCCTTTGGGCCACAGATGAATTGTTGCCTGTAAGTCCTGACTCAGACCTGTGCTATCGTCCACCGGACGGGTAATTCCCAGTTTCCAGTATTCACCCCGCTGATTGATTCCTTTGGTAACGATCTCGCCTCCAAATTCAATCATGTAGTTCTGAATACCTTTTTTGTCGAACAGATCGGCAATCATGTCGCATACTGTTCCATCGGCCAGCGAAGAACAATTCAGGATTAAACGGGGATCTTCTTTTACGATCTCCTTGCCTTTAAGTTGAACTTTCTGATAACCGACAAACTGTTTGATGCTGTCGATATGGTGTGGAGTAATACTGTCCTGTTTGCTGAAACCGAATCCCCAAAGGTTGATCAACGGGGCACAGGTTATATCGTAGGCTCCGTTCGTATAGGCAGAGACCAACATGGCTGTACGGAAAAGCGAACGGAAAGTACTGTCTTCTATCTGAGTCAGTTGATTCCGGTTGATCTGAGAGACAATGGAGGTGGAATCAAAGGCATTGAAGAGGTAATAAAAACGATCCAGTTCTGCCTTGATTTCATTGTCGAGCGGCTTGTCATATTGATACTTGATATGATACGGAGTATGCAACCGACCGCTATATGTGTAATAAGATTGAGAAACCTGCTGGCAGCTTCCCAATAGAAGTGCCAACAGGCTTATCGCTACTAATGTTATCTGTTTCATGCGTCGTTAAAACTCTGAAGTGAAATGGAATTTGATATCCGGAAAGTCTTGTTGTGCCATCATCAAGACATAATTAGAATCGGCCAGATAAACATCACGCCCTTCTTTATCCAAAGCCATATATTGGGCTTTACGCTTCTTGAAGTTCTCCAACATGGCAGCGTTGTCACTTTCAATCCAACAGGCTTTATACAGACTGATAGGTTCCCAGCGGCATTGTGCTCCGTATTCGTGTAACAGACGATATTGGATTACCTCGAATTGCAGCTGTCCTACTGTACCGATAATCTTCCGACCGTTGAACTGGTTGGTAAACAACTGGGCAACACCTTCGTCCATCAGTTGTTCGATTCCTTTGTTCAGCTGTTTGGCTTTCATCGGATCTGCATTTTCAATGTATTTGAACATTTCCGGCGAGAAGCTGGGCAGACCTTTGAAATGTAGGTCTTCTCCGGCAGTCAGGGTATCACCAATCTTAAAGTTACCGGTATCCGGAAGACCAATTATATCACCGGCATATGCTTCGTCTACGACCTCTTTCTTTTGTGCCATGAATGCTGTCGGACTGCTGAAACGCATCATCTTTCCGAAACGGACGTGCTTGTAGTTGACATTCCGTTCGAATTTACCGGAGCAGATCTTAACAAAGGCAATACAACTGCGGTGATTAGGGTCCATGTTTGCATGGATCTTAAATACGAATCCAGTGAATGCTTCTTCATTAGGATCTACCACTCGTTCGATTGCTTGTACTGGACGAGGAGATGGAGCTATCTGAATGAAGCAATCCAGCAATTCTTTCACGCCGAAGTTATTCAGTGCGGAACCGAAGAAAACAGGAGCGATATCACCCGAAAGATAGGTGTTTACATCAAATTCCGGATAAACTCCTTCCACCAGTTCCAGATCCATACGTAGTTTCTCTGCCTGTGTCGGATCAATGTAATTTTCCAGCTCCGGACTGTTGATATCTTTGAATTCGACATTCTCGGTTACGTATTGCTTACTGGGCGTATATAAGTTCAGCTTCTGTTCGTAAATGTTATACACTCCGCGGAAACGCTGTCCCATATCGATCGGCCAACTTAACGGACGGACCTTGATATGCAGTTCTTCCTCGATTTCATCAAGCAGATCAAAAGGATCTTTACCATCGCGGTCCATTTTGTTGACAAACACGATCACCGGTGTTTTCCGCATACGGCATACTTCCATCAGTTTACGCGTCTGAGCCTCGACACCTTTCGCTACGTCAATCACGATGATGACACTATCTACGGCTGTCAGTGTTCGGAATGTATCCTCAGCGAAATCCTGGTGACCCGGTGTATCCAGAATGTTAATCTTATGGTCGGCATAATCGAATGCCATGACAGAGGTAGCTACAGAGATACCACGCTGTTTCCAGTCGGACGTTGCCGTCTTTTTGATCTTGTTTGATTTTACTGCCCCTGCCACATGAATGGCACCTCCGAAAAGCAACAGCTTCTCGGTCAGGGTTGTCTTACCGGCATCTGGGTGACTGATAATCGCAAATGTTCTTCTTCTTTCAATTTCTTCGGAGTATTGACCCATTTCTTTTTGTGCTTCTTATTTCTTGATTACATTCATATTTTCCATACATTTCCGAAGGCTTTCTTCCCAGTGAGGAATTGTTAAGCCATAGGAAGATTTGATTTTCTGTTTGTTCAGTACGCTGAAATGCGGACGAACAGCTTTCGTTGGATAATCTTTCGATTCGATCGGGACTACCCGGGCCTTCAGACCAGCCAGCGAGATGATCTTGACTGTAAAATCGTACCAGCTACAAACACCTTCATCCGAGAAGTGATAGATTCCTGGTTGATATTGCCCTTGTTCGGCTTGTTCCAGGATGGATAATAAGGCAATGGCCAAGTCGGTTGCGTAAGTAGGACTTCCCACCTGATCAAATACTACCCGGATCTCCTCACGTTCAGCTCCCAAACGAAGCATGGTCTTGACAAAATTATTTCCGTACTCGGAATATAACCAGGCTGTCCGGACAATGACGGCATCCGGGCAAATCTCCTGCAGAACCTCTTCTCCGGCTCTTTTGGTAGAGCCATATACCGATTGGGGATTTGTCGTGTCTGTTTCCCGGTAAGGAATACAAGATGTACCGTCGAATACATAATCGGTTGATACATGAATAACTTTCGCCTGGCACTTTTGGGCGGCCCGAGCCAGATTGGCCACCGCATCCCGGTTGATCTGTTCACAAAGTTCCAGGTTCTCTTCAGCTTTGTCAACTGCAGTGTAAGCGGCACAGTTCAGGATGTAATCTACCGGATGCGTTTGGATAAAGGCGTCCACACTTTCTTCTTTACAAATATCTAATGTATCTACATCTGTAAAGATAAACTGAAAGCGGTTATATGCTCCGGAAAGACGACGGATAGAGGTTCCCAACTGTCCGTTTGCTCCGGTAACCAATACTGTTTTCATATCTTTATTCATCTTCTAATTCAAGTTCACCATTCATGTCAGCTCTGTATTTCTCTGCCAGTAAAGCGAGGAATGAACTGATTTGTTTTATCCCATCCAATGTCTCAGCGCTGATTTCCTTTCCCTGCATCCGCAGCATCAGGTATCCATATACGGCAGTAAAGCATGTTTCCAGTTCTGGAATGTCGTTTCCGCCTGACTTGGCACGCAACTGTACGATATAAGGAAGCGTTTTGTAATAGGCCGCTCCATAAATCATTTCTTTCGGAGATTTCAGGAGACGCAAATGCAGATCCGTCAGCGTTATGATAACATTCTTGTTCAATTGAATGTGACCAGATTCTTTGACACCTTCGCTTCGCATCATTTCAATCAGTTCTTCATACCAGCGGGCTATTTCTTCTTTCACTTCGTCCGGCTGGTTATAACGGGCAATGACCTTATCCCGTATTTCGTCCATATCAAAATGATTGGCACGGATCAAATCTTCTACCTGCCACATGTACAACAGGTATTCGCATATATTTTCTTTTCTTTTTTGTCTGGCAATAATCATAGTGATAATGCTAAAGTAAACTCTGATACAGCCTGATAGAAATCAGCATCTTTGATGCCCAGTTGCCGGCATGCCAGACGGGCAGCATTGATGTTGATCAGAAAATGATGATTTAATATCCGGATGGGATATTTTCCATACCGGGTGTCCAGATAAACCTGCCCTTCTTCTTCAACGATCGGATGTCCTTCAAACGGGATTGCCGTGATGTCATTCCGGATATCCTGGACTAACTCTCCAATGACAGGATCACCTCCGTAGTAAATTAATTTCCCTTCTCGTTCAATAGAAGTGGAAAAACAACGGTAAGTGGACATATAAGCTTCCGGAGAGTCATGATCTTGAGACGAATCCCAATTCAAGTTCGTCATGATGGCGATATGCGGACGATAAAATTCCAATTGAGAGCGTTTCTCGATTACCGACGTGATGTGTTCATCTCCTTCAATAAGAGCAATACGAGCTTCATAACTGAAATGCAGATGTTTGTCTAAACCCGGTATTTCGCTGGTAGTAGCATAGTCGAAAGCCATTTTTTGCTTACGCAGTGCAGCTGCTATCATAGCGATGATAATCTTTCGCCCCCGACTTCCGGCCATGACCACTCTTGTTTTTGTTTTTGACTTTGTGCGCTGATATATGAATTCCGGTATTGATTGGATTAACAGCCCCAACTCTTTCGCGCGCTGAAATTCCGGATTATCTTGTGTTACTTTACTCCCTAGTACCACAGAATATGTATTCTTTGCCAATTTCTCCGGGAACCATCCGTTACCAAAGCAGGTAATTTCATCCTGTTCCAACTCTTCTTCCAGTTCCGAAGAAACTTCGGTACCGGAGACACTGACCTCATATCCTTTGTCGTGGATAGCATGGGCTAGCTCTAAAACCAGGGGATCCGTGATTGAAATCAAATGAATTTTTCGCATTGTTAGGATTTTATAGGGCAAAAGTACGAAAAAATCTTCACACTCGTTTTTTGTTTTTCAATCTTTGATGGATATATAGATGTTTTATACAAGGTAACTTTGTGAATGATGAACGTAGAATCTCAAAAGATGCCTCCTTAAGCTCTTTGGCTATGGGATTTTTTATCTACCTTTGTCGGTATCAATTATAATATTTACCGGTCGTATCATGAAAAAGTATTTGATCCTTTTTATTTTGCTTATATCTGGTTGGAATATTGCCGTAAGGGCTGAATCAACTGGAGAAGTTATCCGTATCTCGACAGATAGGACGGATTTGATTTATCGTCAGGCTCCGAATGGGCGCTTGTATCAGGTCTATTTGGGACCTAAGTTAATGCATCAGACAGATTTGGAGCATTTTTCTCCTTTTGCCAAAGGTGGGTCGGATGGAAGTGCCGGACAACGGGGATGGGAGATTTATATGACTTCGGGTGCAGAAGATTTCTTTGAACCGGCCCTAGGTATCACGCATGCGGATGGGAACATGAGTACAATCCTCACGTATGTCTCTTCTGAACAGAAAGCAATTGACAGTAATGCGACGGAAACGATCATCCGTTTGAAAGATAATCAGTATCCCTTGCAGGTAATAATGCATTATGTCGCTTATAAGAAAGAAAATGTGATCAAGACCTGGACGGAAATCAGTCATCAGGAAAAGAAACCGATCCGGTTGAATCGCTATGCGTCGTCAATTATTTATTTTGAGCGTCCGTCTTATTATCTGACGGAGTTCAATGGCGATTGGGCTAAGGAAATGAATATGACAACCCAGCAGTTGCAGTATGGCAAGAAGATTCTGGATACCAAGATGGGTACACGGGCTGCCATGCATGTGTATCCGTTCTTTGAACTGGGTTTCGGACAGCCGGCAGAAGAACATCGGGGAGAAGTGGTACTGGGAACAATCGGGTGGACCGGTAATTTCCGCTTTACTTTCGAAGTGGATAATGTCGGTAATCTGCGGGTTATTTCAGGAATCAATCCATACGCTTCGCATTATGAACTGAAGGAGGGAGAGACATTTACCACTCCTGAGTTTATCTTTACACGTAGTGATGAAGGAAAAGGAGATGCCAGCCGTAGTTTTCATCAGTGGGCCAGAAATTATCAGTTATATGATGGTAAAGGCGATCGGTTGACACTGTTGAATAACTGGGAGAATACGTATTTTAATTTTGACCAAGATAAACTCAGTACGCTGATGGTTGAGGCAAAATCATTGGGCGTCAATCTATTCCTTTTGGATGACGGTTGGTTTGGAAATGAATTCCCTCGAAACGATGATCATGCCGGTTTGGGAGATTGGCAGGTAATGAAGAGCAAACTGCCGGATGGAATTCCTTTTCTGGTAAAAGAAGCTAAAAAAGCGGGAGTTAAGTTTGGTATCTGGATTGAACCGGAGATGGTAAATCCGAAGAGTAACCTGGCGCAGAAACATCCGGACTGGATTATCCGTCTGCCGAATCGGGAGACTTATTATTATCGGAATCAGCTGGTACTCGACCTTACGAATCCGGAGGTTCAGGATTTTGTATTCGACGTAGTGGACAATCTGTTGACAGAGAATCCGGAAATTGCCTTCTTCAAATGGGATTGCAACAGTCCGATTACCAATATTTATTCTCCGTATTTGAAAGATAAGCAGGAACAACTGTATGTAGATTATGTACGGGGATTATATAAGGTATTGGACCGTATCCGTGCCAAATATCCGGCTGTGCCGATGATGCTCTGCTCGGGTGGTGGAGCCCGCTGTGATTATGGAGCCCTGAAATATTTTACTGAATTCTGGGCAAGTGATAATACCGATCCGGTTGAACGTTTGTTTATTCAGTGGGGCTTTTCACAATTCTTCCCATCGAAAGCTATTTGTGCGCATGTAACCAGCTGGAATAAGAATACTTCTGTGAAGTTTCGTGTCGATGTAGCCATGATGTGTAAAATGGGCTTTGATATCGGTCTGAAAGATCTGAACGCAGATGAATTGACTTTCTGCCAGGAAGCAGTTGCTAATTATCACCGGTTGAAACCGATTATCCTCAATGGAGATTTCTATCGTCTGGTATCTCCGTATGATACAGAGCACATGGCTGTAATGCACGTAGGTGATAACCAGAAGAAAGCCATCCTGTATGCGTATGATATTCATCCCCGTTATGCTGAAAGTACCTATCCGGTTCTGTTGCAAGGATTAGATCCTGCCAAGATGTATAAGGTGGAGGAAATCAATCTGATGCCGGATACGGAATCGGGGGCTGCCATTAACGGACAGACTTACTCGGGTGATTACCTGATGAAAGTAGGTGTACGGGTATTTTCTGCCCGGCAGACAACTAGCCATATCTTTGAAATCACGGCTGGTAATTGATAAAAGGTACGCCATCCGTACCCGATCGGGTACGTCATAGGTACCAGTGCTGCTTCCTTTGCATATTCTTCTATGTTATAGCCAAAAACTCTTTTGTATATTTTGTTTGTAATCATTTTGTAATATCTGTGACATCTTATTGAAACAGACAATTAGGAATTTTGCAACCAGAATAATATACATTTAACACTTTATGGAAACATTCTATTTGTTTTTGGTCCTTTTCCTGGCAGTACTGGCGATTTTTGACTTGTCGGTCGGTGTCAGTAATGATGCGGTGAACTTCCTAAACGCTTCGATTGGTTCTAAGGCTGCATCTTTTCGTGTGATAATGATTGTAGCGGCTGTCGGTATTCTGGTCGGAGCACCCAGTATTTCTATTTCTCAGAGATTATGTGTATCCTGGTAGCGGTGATGTTGACGGATGTGGTGATTTTGGATATTTTCAACTCTTTGGGAATGCCTACTTCTACAACTGTTTCATTGGTATTTGAATTGTTGGGAGGTACGGTTGCGTATTCTCTGATTAAAATCGCTAATGATACGGAAGGTATCCTTCAGATTGGTAATTTGATGAATACCGATAAAGCTTTGACCGTAATTTTGGGTATTTTTACTTCAGTAGCTATCGCTTTTATTTTCGGAGCACTGGTTCAATATATCTCTCGTCTGATTTTTACATTTAACTATCGTAAGACAGCTAAATATTTCATTGGATTGTTTGGTGGCTTGGCTGCTACTTCCATTGTCTATTTCATGTTGTTCAAAGGCTTGAAATCAAGTCCGTTTTTGGCTGGTCCGGTAGCTGATTATATCTTTAGCCATACGGCTGATCTGGTATTGTATTGCTTTAT
>ERZ780034.856-NODE-856-length-10652-cov-4.55723_pt1 | contig 10652 bp, 13 predicted proteins | sample MGYA00511855_ERZ780034 | MGnify/ENA primary metagenome ERZ780034 (study PRJEB29588, sample SAMEA2148024) | human gut metagenome | biome: human gut; feature: human-associated habitat; material: faeces | place: Denmark | collected 2008/2010 ...
ATGTGGCAAAGGTAGCAAACTTAAATGACAATCCGCTTAAATATCGTTGGTGTTTTGGTTAGGCTTTGCCACGGACTTTGTCGGGTGAGCCATATTATTCCTAATTTATATAATTGCAACTATTATGAAATTAGAGAGATATATAAAATTCTTTCTGGTACGCCGTGTTCTAAAAACCTCTTGCAATTAAAGGAGAACTCTAAAAATGATTATTTGTTACTTATAAAACGTGATTTGGAAAAACATGAACAGATTGAACTTTCTTCTGTTGAAGCTAACCTTTTCCCCTATATAAAGATGGGCATGGACTCCTTAATAGATGAGGATGTTGAGGATATTCTTGACAAGTACAGTGGTGGATTCATGAATTATAGAAAGCTACATTTCTTTTTTGGGCGAGGTAGACAGGATTTTAAAGATATGTTTTGGGAAAAGATGGATACAACAAAGTACAAGAACTATGTACGCAATGCTTCTATGGCTTTTCTCTCAAACATTGCCAGCAATCACACTAAATATTATTATCAAGTAACAGGGAGGAAATGTCAATTTGCGCTTGGTTATGCAAGCCCGAATCTGACGATAGGCCTTTCTCCTAAGACTTTGAGACATATTGTCAAGTATACTAAAGAGGAGAAGAAAGGGATGATAAATGAATTTATTCGTGATTATGTAGTACAAGCTGCTATTGATTGCGCATCTGGTGGCCTGGGTGCTGTGTATAGTGTAGGTACGATGGCTTATGATATCAAAGGAGAAATAGAAGATATAAAGAAACAAAAATTAAGTTCTGATGATTTGATAAAATTAGCATGCCAGCACGATCTATCTTATCAGATAAGTAGATATTATTTGCCTCTTTGCTCTGCTAGGGTCAAGGAACAAATTTCTAAATCTAATCAATCACTTTACAATAAAATAAAAGAAACAATATGAAAAATTTTTTGATTCTATTATTCGTATCACTTCTTTGCTTGAATTTTACAGGATGTAAGAAGATACTCCGATCTGTTGCCAAAGATGGTACTGAAGATGTCGCAAAATCGGGAGCTAAAGATTTTGCTAAAGATGGTCTAAAGAAAGAAATCTCTAAAAGTGACGGCGAGTATTTTGGTCGTGCTGCTAGTGATAGGCTTATTAAAAAGGCAGCTCGTAATGAAGTTGAGAAGGGGATGGAAAAAGAAGGAATCCATTCATTTGCTGAATTGGGGGAGAAAAAAGCCGGTCAAGCTATAGAGAAAACCGCAACGGCGGATGCAAAAAAGGAAATTCTTCATAGTTCAAATAAAGCTTACAAGGAGAGTATTCTTAAGTCTAGCAAAATTGTCAAATCAGAAGTTGTACGTACTTTTGCTGGAAGAGATGCTTATGCCTACATGAACAAGAATTTACCGGATGTAGCAAGAGTTATTGATAATTTCTCGAAAAAGAACCTTGCGAACGGGTATCATCTTGGTAAAGACCAGTTTAAGCTGAGAATGCTTAAAGATGGCTCTGTAGAAATTAAGCCTATGAGTAATTTTAGCGAAGGTGTTACTAATTGTGTTATTAAAGTAAAGGGAAGAACTGTTTATGCAACTTCTGGAGGCTTTGTTAAAAACCAAGGACTCAATGAGTTCTTAAATGTACCCATGCCAAATAAAGAATACATCGTCAATAGATGCGCTATATATAGGACTGACAAACTGGGAAGAGTTGTAGAAGCCTCTGCTGACAGATTGAAAATGTATAAAGGCCCCAAGGTTAATCCGCAAAGATATGGTCCGACGCAGAAGCAAGTCGTTAATGAATTAGAAGGCATAAGGGGGGGACATGATCAGGGCGGTCATCTTTTTAGTAACACCTCTAATGGAAGTAATGTTCTTATTAACCAAGTTCCGATGGAAGCTGAAACCAATATGCATGGCGAATGGAGAAATTTTGAAAAGTTAGAAGAAAAATATATTAAGTCTGGCAAACACAAGAGTATCTTGTCCTATAGACAGCCACTATATAAAGGAAATAGTAAGAGACCCTATGCAATTAAAGTTAGATTGGTTGTTGACGGGAAGGCTGTAGCTCAGAAAACTATATCTAATCCAATATTGAAGAAAAAAGTCGCTTAGACTCTGTCAATGATGGACTCTCTGACCATTTGCACAAGATTCTGAGAACATCGTCATCAGTACCATCGTGCGTGAGCGCATCAACGAGATGGATATGAACAAAAGGTAGCTGACTCCGTCTTACAAAGATTTCCTTTTTAAGAAGTCTTCGTGTTTTCCCGCCAAATCGCTAAATTCACCAAGATTTAAGCCTACAATGCAGGCAGGATGGCCATTGCTTTGCGTTCTTTGTGACTTTGCGAGAAAAGTCTGTTGGAAATTGTGGAATCCGTAATAACAATAAACTCTGCAAGAAACTTACAGATGCAATCTTGCAGAGTCCCTCTTTAATGAATCATAAAATATCAGACCAAATAATTTGCAGATATAAAGAACAATACTTATATTTGCAAATGAAACCCTATTTGGCTAAGATATGACAGACATAAGCATACAAATCATTAAAGAAGAGAGTTCCCGCCGGATGGCACTGTCCCGCAGCTTTGCAGGAGCGCATCTTCACGCGACTCTTTGAACAGGCCAAGATAGCTCGTTACACCCCCGAGGAACGCCAGGACTATGAGGACAGCTTGAAAGTTTATCGGAATATTAAAAATGTTCTTGACACTGCTAAACTGAAAGGTGCCCTTAAAGAAAAAAGAAAGACTGTAAAGACAATGAAAGCCATGTGACTACCATTGGAGACGATAGAAAAAGTGACAGGTATGTCGGTAGAAGACATTGCAAAACTTTAGAATTCAAGAAGGCCACATGCTCATTGCATCCTACATCCTCCCCTCATTGGTGAGTGGTATCATCGGTTACGTCACCTACGATATTGCCATCCGTATGTTGTTCCGTCCGCATACGGCGAAACACTTCATGGGGTGGCGTGTGCCGTTCACGCCCTGTATCATCGTCAATGAGAAAGGATAGGTGGCACAGTCGTGTTCACACAGTCACCAACTAAGTACGGGGATATGCTTTCGGCTTTTGTCTTGTAGGTCTGTTGCCAAGGTGTCGTACCTTTATTTAAAAATCTCTTCATTGTATTCTTAATAGCGTAATTCGATTATTTTTCACGAAAATACCAATTAAATTTGCCGCATAAGGAATTTTGCTTTATCTTTGTAGCATCAAATGGTTAGTGTACTATGATAGCAGAATTTAAGGTAAGCAACTTCTACTCCATACGCTCAGAACAACGGCTGAGCTTCATCGCCTCGCGCGATAACTTTATGGAGGAAGAGTATATCCATCCGGCAAGCGAGGGCGTGCGATTGCTGAAGATAGGCATGATTTACGGTTCCAACGCATCGGGAAAAAGCAACATGCTGAAGGCACTGGCGTATTTCCGACGCTTGATGGTCTATTCACCTTCTGACAAGAATGAGAAGATGGGGTGGGTGCCATTCCTTTTGGATGATGACTCGCGCAGCGGACATTGCATGATGTCCATGACCTTCTACCTTGATGGAAAGCGATATGTCCTCTCTGTGGAGTTTGATGGCACCAGAATATATGAGGAGCAGTTGGATGTCTATCTGACCAACCGCCCCACTTCTCTTTACCGGCGAACCTACAACCGTGGCACCGACTCTTCTGAAGTGACTTTTAGCACAAAGGCCAAGATGTCGCAGAAAAGCCAGACCATCATTGAGGGAAACACCATCAACAACAGTACCGTGATGGCCGCTTTCGGTAAGTCGAACGTGGAACTGAGTTTGCTGAACAGCGTCTATGACTTCTTTTCTCTTGGCTTTGCCGACGAGCTGACACCGGAAAAGTCGCTGTCGGACTATACCAAAAATCTCCTCGCAAAAGACAGAGACGGGAAGTTGAAGCGGTTTCTGCTCTACATGCTCCGTGCTTCCGATTTCAACATCGACAATCTGAAATTGGGCAGGGCCAGCGATGAGCGGGAACTTTATTTTGAACATTCAGCCAATGGGGAGAGCTTTGAACTGCCCGAAAGCTATGAGTCGCGAGGTACCATCCGGTTCCTCGGCATGGCAGCCATACTACAGAAGTTGTTGTTCACCTCACGGTTTGTTATGATTGACGAGTTGGAGTCCAGTATGCACTATGAACTGCTGTCTTATTTCTTAAGAGTGTTTCTTGCCAACAGTGAGAACACGTCACAGTTGCTCTTCACCACTCATGACATCAATCTGCTCAACGAGGACTTCATCCGTCGTGATGCCGTTTGGTTTACCGACAAGGGCAGTGATGCGGAGACCCACCTTGAGCGACTCTCGGAAATGGGACTCCATAAGACGATGTCGCCGTATAATGCTTACAGGCAGGGAAAGCTCGTCAGCCTTCCCTTCCTTGGCAGCCAGTATCTTGACTTAAACGAGCTTGCGAAATGAAAAAGAGTATAGCAATTATCGGAGAGGGGGAGACGGAGTGGTTCTATTTCGACTCTCTTCGCGTAGCAAGTCGTTATCCCTTCCGCCTGGCTCCTGATTTTCCGGCACACTCAGATATAGACCATCTTCTAAAGCTCTCAAAGGCAAAGATGAAGGAAGGGTATGACTATGTGGTTTGCCTGCTCGACATGGACAGACTTAACAGTGTTCCTGCGGAGATGAAAAAATACCGGGTCTTCAAGAACAGAAAGGAGAACAAGGGTATTATGTTCATAGAGACTAATCCGTGTACCGAGTTTTGGTTTCTTCTTCATTTTCTGCCTACGTTGCAGGTCAAGCACTACACCTCGTACGAGCAGCTGTTACCCGAATTACAAAAGTACATGCCCGGTTATGAGAAGACAAAAAAGTACTTCATCAGAACTAAGCTCTATGATTTTTTGGTGAAGCACGGTAGTCTTGACAACGCAAAGAAGAATGGCGAGGCGCTAAGTGAACTGGCAGCACTACACCCTGAAGATAGGATAGCCTACTCACAGGTGTCAAGGGTGCTGAGGCTGCTTGAACATTTGAAGAGAGAAAATATCAGATAGGACAAGAAAGTTTGCCTTATATGCTTTCTTATGTCACTATATGGCACACCTATTCTTTACCTTTGCATCCATAAACTATATAGAGTTATGACAGCATTAGTGGGAATCTTGAACAAGCGGGCGGCAGTGTTAGCGGCTGACAGCGCGCTGACGGTGGTGAAAGGTGACAAGATGAAGATATACAATACGATGACGAAGATATTCCAGTTGTCAAAGGATAATCACGTCGCCGTGATGTTCTTCCAGAATGTCGACTTCATGGATGTGCCATGGGAGGTGATCTTCAAACTGTACCATGACAGACGTGGCGACAGAGAGTTTGATAGCATCAAGGAGTATGCGGAGGACTTCTATCTGTTCCTTCAAGAAGAGAAGTTCTTTTGCAGCAGCGAACAGCAGAAGGATTACCTTGATGGAGAGTTAGCCACCTATTATGATAATGTGAAATCGGCGGCGAAAGACAATATGGAGAAGGAGATCGACGCCATGGATGATGATGACTTCTTTAACGAAGAGGATCTGCTGCGTCAGCATCTGAGAGACTGCATCGCAGGTGTTGATGCCTTGGCAACAGACGCAGGTGTCAATCCCAAGCTGGAGGATGTTAATGAGAAAGAGATACGCACATACGGCAAGGAGTCGCTGAAGACGCTGAAGGAGCAGATAAAAGAGGACGACCTGCCCAAGGATATGTTTGACGACTGGGTGAGTGGTTTCACCAACTACATTCGCTCACGGTTCTACTATAATGGTACAGGCGTTGTCTTTGTCGGTTATGGCAAGAATGACATCTTCCCAACGCTGCTTCCAACCTACGTTTCTGGTGCTTTCAACAACCGGCTGCGGTATTACCTTGACACCGACGGGATGTATGCGATTGGCGAAGACTGCTCGGCCAGCATCACGCCGTTTGCGCAAAGTGACGTGATGATTACGCTGATGAAAGGCATTGCTCCGAATTTCTACGAGAAGGTGACTGACCTCAATGTTCGGTCTTTGTCGGAAGAACGGGAGAAGATTGCCTCCCTATTGAAGGACGAAGGCGTGGATGAGAACGTTATCAAGAAAGTGATGGACATTGACACCACAGGCATAGAGAAGAAACATTCAGAATCGATGGATGAGTATATGCAGGAGGAGTATATCGACGGCATCGTCAATGCGGTGGAGTCGTTCAACGTGGAAGATATGGCAAATATGGCTGAGAACTTAGTTTCCATCACGAGTCTGCAACGCCACTTCTCTTCTTCAGATGAAACCGTAGGCGGCCCTATCGACGTGGCAGTCATCACGCGTGCCGAAGGCTTTACGTGGGTCAGACACAAGGATTTCATAAAGAACTTATAAACTTAGCTGTTAGAATTCAAGAAAAACTAATGATCATCACATCTTATATTATCGCACCATTGGTTGGTGGCGTCATCGGCTATGTCACCAACGACATTGCTATCCGCATGCTGTTCCGTCCGCATACGGCGAAACACATTATGGGGTGGCGGGCGCCGTTCACTCCCGGCATCATCCCGAAAGAGAAGGGACGGATAGCTGAAGCCGTGGGTACGGCAATCAGCGACAACCTCATGAGCGAGGCGGTGTTGGAGAAATATCTCTTGTCGGATAATATGGTGAATAGGGTACGCACATCAATTGTGGACTTCATTGCCAATCAGAAAGTCAATGAAGAGTCCGTCAGTCAATTCTTGGAGCATTACCTTTCACGCGAGGAAGTAGCGACGCTGGCAGACAGTGCGAAAGAAGGCCTTACGCGGCAGATGCACGACAAGATTTCAGATTCCGAATTGGGACGGCAGGTGGCTAAAGCCGCAATGGAGTATGTGGCGGACAAAATCAATTCTAACGGAGCTGCGGACATACTCTCTGAAATAGGAGGACTGGTTGGCGGGCTTGGTATGGCGGCCAAACTGCTCTTCACGGGAAGCGTCATCAACAAATTCCTCGAGTTGTTGCGTGAGCCTGTAGAGCGGTTCCTCGCCAAAAACGTCAACGAGATATTGCAGAAGAATGATGATGCCATCATCAGCAATCTCGTTGAGAGTGAGACAGATAAATTCCTGTCGAGGCCGGTGAAAGACTTGCTCGCTGGTCAGGATGCAAAACTCGCTGATGCCGTGAATACGATGGTGTCCATTTATAAGACTATTATCACCGATCATCTTCCTAAGATACTTGAGAGCATCGACATCAGCGCCATCGTCCGCGAGCGCATCAACGAGATGGATATGGACGAGACGGAGAAGCTTATCCTGCAAGTGATGAACAAGGAGCTGCGGGCCATTGTGTGGCTCGGTGCACTGCTTGGAACGCTCATGGGATGCGTGAACATCTTCTTGTGATAGGCAAAAATATTCCTGCCTCTGACATCATTTGACACATCTATAACTTATCTTTGCACTTGTAAACCATAAGACGGAGACATTATGATTAGAGGAACAAAAACCTTTGTCTGCGATGATTGCGGACACAAATTCAAGGGAATGGACATCGAGTGGTGCGCGACTGTCTTGTCGCAACCAATGAAATGCCCCAACTGCGGCAGCTACCACACCTGCCCCGACTCGTTTTTGGGGCTTAACAAGATTATCTACAGGAACATTTGGAAGCAGATGGACAAGGCTCACAAAGCTCCAAACGTCCACCTTTCAACTCCTAACTCCTAATTCCTAACTAAATATGAATGTTTTCTTTCAGCCCTTTGTGGGCAGGGACTATACCACTGGTGGCATTTTCGGCAAGCGCATCATGGTGCTGGGCGAGAGCCACTACTGCGATGAGGGTTGCGCCGATTGTGGCAACATTGCCAATCATCGTGAGTGCATGGCGTTTACCAATGGCGTCGTCAGCGATTATCTCAATGAGGATAAGCCGCGCGAGCGATGGATGAGCACGTTTCTGAAGTTCGAGCGCAGCCTCGTCGGGCATGAGACCGAATGGCCGGAGCGACAGCGCATCTGGCAGAGCGTACTGTTCTACAACTATCTGTAGGTGGCGATGGGCGGACCACGCAAGGCGGGTACGGATGCAGAGTACCGTCAGGCCGAGGAAGCCTTCTTCAGTGTTCTCGACCAATACCGTCCTCAGTATATCATCGCCTGGGGCAACCGATTGTGGGGAGAGATGCCTGGCGGCGAGCGATGGCAAGACGGCGACGACATCACCATCGACGGCTACACGGTCTATACCGGCAGCTACGCCCTCAGTGGTGGCGGTCGCGTGAAGGTGATGGCGGTCAACCATCCTTCCGTCGGCTACTCCTGGGACTGGTGGTACAAGGTGATAGAGACTTTCTTGAAAAGATAATTATCTCCTGTAACAGCTTTGGGCAGAAACAAGCATTACCTTTGCACACAGAAACGTAAAAAACGAAGAATATGAAATTAGCTGAAGCGTTAAGCCTTAGAGCCGAACTGAAAAACAAGATCAACGCGCTCGGCCTCCGTATCAGGGAGAGCGCGAAGATACAGGAGGGCGACGAGCCGGTAGAGGATGTCGATGAGCTGCGCAAGGAGCTTGACGACTGCCTCAATCAGATTGAGGATTTGATTTACCGCATCAACATGACCAACGTACACGCCACCATCGACGGGGAGTCGCTGACACGACTGATAGCCCGCCGTGATGTCCTGTCCAAGCGTGTGGCCATCATGGGGAATATCGTCAATCAGATCGCCTCCAACGATACACGCTTTGGAAAGAACGAGATCCGATTTATCCGCACGGTGGACGTCAAGGAACTCCACAAGGAGGTAGACAAATACTCCAAACAACTCCGGGAGCTTGACTTGAAGATTCAAGAACTCAACTGGACGGTAGAGTTGGTCGAATAAGACTCAGACGAGTAGTTTTCTGAGCACGATAGTGGCGGCAAGACTGACGACAGCACCCAAAGGGCTGAATATCCACCTTATGTACAGGTACGCACAGCGCATGGGGCACCGGGTACACGGGCATGCCTTATCATATTTAGCGATATGAGGCAGCACAATTCACAGCGCACTACCATTTGCCGACTATAGGCTACAGAAAACGAGGGCGGGAAGAGGGAAGATAGGAGGCACAGCGTCCTCGCTGTGCAAGGTTGTGCGGCGAGACGCCGCACCTCCTACTACAAACAGTTTTATCATATAATAAGGTTATGGACAACAGGGCAAAGTTTTATTGTTGGCTGATAGGCAAGTTGGAGCGTCGCCACATGACGATACAGGAGATTTGTAATGATTGGGGTGAATCATCGAGCAACATCGACGGCAAGGAGCTCAGTGTGCGCACTTTCCACCGCTACCGTGAGGAGATAGCCAACCTCTTCGGCATAGAGATAGAATGTGACAAGGCTGACGGCTACCATTATTTCATCCGTCGTGACCGTTATGCTAACACTGAGATTTCCGAATGGCTGCTCAGCTCCCTGCGCATGGCTTCGCTTGGTGACAAACTGAAATACCACAATAAGGTGATGCTGGAGAAGGCTCCAGAGAATACACAGTACCTCGACGACATCATCAGCGCCATTGACAAGCACTATGCTATCCGTTTCCATTATCGCACACCCTACGGCGACGAGAAGGATATGGAGCTCGTCCCTGCTTTCCTCCGTCTGTTCCGTCAGCGGTGGTATGTCATCGGCAACCTGATAGAGCAAAATGACCATACGCCCAAGCCCAATGCCGACGGCTCCGACTTCCATCCCCGTGTGCTGCCTTTCGACCGCATCAGCTATTTGGAGATCGTCTGTGAACGGCAGCTGCTGTCAAAGAAGACAAAGGAACTGTTGAGCCCCGACAACTTCTACGACGGTTGCTTTGGCATCATCCGTCAGCAGAACCTCCCGCCACGGAAGATACGCATCCGTGCCTTCTATCCGGAGAACAACTACATCGAAGAGGTACCGATTCACGAGAGCCAGACCAAGATACGAGACGCAGACGACGGCAGTTATACCGACTACGAGCTCTTCGTCAGTCCGACACGTGACTTCGAGCAGGAACTATTGTGGCACGGCCGTAAGATTATCGTTCTCAGTCCCGACGACTTCCGCCAGGAGATGATCGGCATCCTCAAGGACATGGCGAGGAGCTATGAGACGAGAGAGAACATGGTGGAGGAATAATATACGATAAGAGATAAATAGTGGAAAGCCTTTTGCGTAATTCTATGTAATTGTAGATAAAAAGTGCATTCTCCTATTAGGACATCCCCCAGCCATTTCTCTTCTTTGTGCCATCCCAGTTGGTAAGTTCACCACTGGGACCACCGCCACCTGTGCAGATGCCACCTCTGCCCCCTGCCATGAGATACAGATTCTTCACCAACTCTTTGGGGACAGTCATCTCCTCGCAGAGCTGTCGGGTGCGCACAATGGCAAGTTTGTACATGCCGTTCGTTATGCCTGACCCCGTCCAGTCCATTCTATCTAAAATTCTGTTAGCTGCCGTCTTACGCTGTCCTTCGTCTGTCGGATCAAGATCGCATCTGACTGCCTCTGCAATGATGCCATAGGCAATGTTTTTCCTGACTTCGTCACTCAAAAAACATGCATTTTATAACTTGCTGATAAACAATATTTTGTATCTTTGTGTTACCTAATA
>ERZ780034.858-NODE-858-length-10623-cov-2.12415_pt1 | contig 10623 bp, 5 predicted proteins | sample MGYA00511855_ERZ780034 | MGnify/ENA primary metagenome ERZ780034 (study PRJEB29588, sample SAMEA2148024) | human gut metagenome | biome: human gut; feature: human-associated habitat; material: faeces | place: Denmark | collected 2008/2010 ...
AATGAGAAATATAAACCTATTTTATCGTAAATAAATTGCAAAAATCATAGTAGTATGAAACGTTTGTTTGTTTCTCCTCCTGAATCGGCCCGGCCTGGCGTTTATTGGTATTTTATGGATGGTAATCTATCCAAAGAAGGGATGACTAAGGATCTGGAATCCATGAAACGGGTTGGAATCGGATCTGTCGTTTTCCTGGAAGTCAATGTTGGCATACCTCGTGGACATGTTGATTTCTTAAGTACTGAATGGAAAGACTGTTTTAAACATGCTGTCAAGGAATGTGAACGTTTAGGAATTAGTATGATTCTTGGAATCGGTCCGGGTTGGACTGGTAGCGGTGGCCCTTGGGTGAAAGGCGAAGAATCAATGCGGCATTTGGTTTCTTCCGTTACAAGGGTAACCGGAGGCAGTAAGCAGACGATTCCTTTAGAGAAACCTTCGCCGAAGCCCCCTTATTTCGGAGAGGGAGCGTTTACTCCGGAATTAAAGGAGAAATGGTTGGATTATTATGAAGATGTAGCTGTCTTGGCTTTTCCGGCAACGAACGGAAAGGTCTCCATGAAGGATATCGAAGAAAAGGCTCTGTATTATCGGGCTCCATATAGTTCTGTTCCGGGAGTGAAACAATTTATTCCACGAGAAGAACAAGATAAACCGTTGGAACCGGGAGATGCGATTGCTGTCGATCAGGTTATAGACTTGACCTCTTCATTGAAGGATGGTGCTGTTACGTGGAATGTTCCTTCCGGAGAATGGATGATTATGCGTTTTGGCATACGTAATAATGGAGCTGTTACTCGTCCGGCACCTCTTCCCGGCGTTGGTTTTGAGTGTGATAAGACAGATACGACGGCTTTGATGGCACATTTGCGTACATTTACAGGTTCATTGTTTGATTTGTTGGGTGAAAGAGATACCACCTTAGCTGGAGGCCTTAAGATCCTACACATGGATAGTTGGGAAATGGGGGCTCAGAACTGGAGTCCGCGGCTAAGAGAAGAATTCAAGAAACGTAGAGGATATGATCCGCAACCTTATTTCCCGGTTTATGCGGGACTGGTTGTAGGGGATAAAAATATCAGTGAACGTTTCTTGTGGGATCTGCGTCAGACAATGCAGGAATTAATGCTGGAGAATCATTCTTTGTTTGTCAAAGCTTATGCCCGTCAGCATGGTATGCAACTTTCCATAGAGCCGTATGATATGAATCCGATGCAGGATTTGGAGTTAGGTGCTTCTGCTGATATTCCGATGTGTGAGTTTTGGAGTCCGGGTGGTTATAATACTTCGTTTAGTGCTATTGAAGGAAGTTCGTTGGCCAATATCAAAGGGCAACGTGTGGTTCCTTCGGAAGCTTTTACGGCAGCAGGCGACGGTTGGCGTCAGCATCCGGCTTCTATGAAGAACCAAACCGACTGGGCTTTTGCGGCTGGTATTAATCGGTTGACTTATCACACGTTTCAGCATCAGGCATTACCGGATAGTTTGCGTCCGGGAATGACCATGGGACCGTATGGAGTCCATTGGGACCGTAATCAGACATGGTGGCCATACGTGGATGCTTATCATACTTATGTGGCGCGTTGTCAGTATCTGCTTCAGAAAGGTCAGACGGTAGCTGATATTCTCTATCTGGCTCCTGAAGAGGCTCCTTTTGTTTTCCGAGCACCGAAATCCGCTTTGACAGGAGATTATATGGTGGATAAACGGGAATATAATTTTGATGCTTGTCCGCCAAGTCTGCTTCATACGGCTTTCGTGGAAGATGGGAAAATAAAGTTCCCTTCGGGTATGGAATATCGTCTTCTGGTTTTACCTGCTTTTAAGACGATGACGTTGGATTTGCTGAAGAAGATAGAATCGCTGGTGAAAGATGGAGCTGTTGTGATTGGTCTTCCTCCTGTACAGACTCCGGGATTAACAGGTTATCCAGATTCTGATCGGAAGTTACAGCAGGCTGTAGAAAACCTTTGGGGTGGAAGCCAACTGCCAGAAGGATTGAAGTTCCATACTTATGGTAAAGGTCGTATCGTTTGGGGAACAGATATCCAGAACCATTTGGACAATTTGTATCCTGATTTTGATTTGACGTCAAAGGTGTTGCGCGAAATGCACGTACCGGTTGACTTTCTGTCTGATCAGGGAACGGTTCGGTATATTCATAAACAGGTGGATGATGTGGATTATTTCTTTGTTTCTAACCGGATGGATAAGGATATGCCGGTAAATGCTCATTTCCGTGCTTCCGGTAAGCAACCTTATTTATGGGATCCTGTAACCGGAAAGACTTCCCTGATTCCGGTTTCAGCGGATAACGGAAAACAGACTTCACTCGAATTGGCGTTCGCTCCTTATCAGAGTTATTTCGTATTCTTTTCCGGAGATCGGCAGCCAGTTTCGACTGCTTCAACAAATGTCAAAGGAAAGAGAGTATTGATGTCATTACAAGGATCTTGGAATGTCGCATTTGATCCGAAGTGGGGTGGACCGGTACAGGCGGAATTCCCGACACTGCAGGATTGGTCAAAACATACAGAACCGGGAATTAAGTATTATTCGGGAACTGCTGTCTATACAATGCAGTTTGATTACAAAGAAACTTTGTCGGGTTCCTTGTTCCTGGATTTGGGTCTCGTAAAAAATATAGCCAAAGTCTGGCTAAATGGTCAGGATTTAGGTACTATTTGGACTTCACCGTGGCAGGTTGATATATCAGGAGCCTTGAAGAATGGAAAGAATGAGCTGAAAATAGAGGTGACCAATTTATGGGGCAATCGGTTAATCGGAGATGAACAAAAGGTAAATGACGGTATTGTCAATGGTCAATGGCCGGAATGGCTGTTGAAAGGAGAGAAGCGCCCCAGTGACCGCTATACGTTTACCACATATCCGCATTACACAAAGGATACACCTTTGTTGGAGTCTGGTTTATTAGGTCCCGTACATATCATTCAAGTATTGGATTGAAAACGAACCGAACTTCTTCTAGAAACACGCCAGCTTTTTATAAAAAGGTAGGCAGCTCTTAAGGGAAAGCCGGCGTGTTTTCAGAGAAAACTAACGAGGATCAAAAACGATTCTCGTTAGTATCATTTCTGATTCTCGTTAGCTTTAAATTCTCTTTTCAATAATGGATTGCCGACTAACAGATTCCTTTGGAAAAAGATCTTTCACAATCTTTCTATCTGATTGATTATCTACATGATGCTGTGATTCGAAAATTCTTGGAGAAACACATCAATTTTGAAAACAATTAGGTCATTTTTGTAATCAAGATGGTGTAATTATTGAACTATATTTGTAGAAATGTATAATCTTGAAATATTAAATAATAGATTTAGTTTATCGGTTGTCAAATTAAAATATAGATGGTATGTATAGAATGATATTGAATGAGACATCTTATTTTGGTGCAGGATGTCGGACCTTTATAGCAGAAGAAGTAAAAAGAAGAGGTTTTAAGAAAGCTTTTTTTGTGACGGATAAAGATTTAATTCAGTTTCATGTAGCGGATAAAGTTATTGAAGTGTTTGAAGCAAATCATATTCCGTATGAAACTTACAGTGATGTGAAAGCTAATCCGACGATTGCTAATGTTCAGAATGGCGTTGCTGCATTCAAAAATTCAGGAGCTGATTTTATTGTAGCCTTAGGTGGCGGTTCTTCCATTGATACGGCTAAAGGAATTGGTATAGTCGTGAATAATCCGGAGTTTGCGGATGTTCGTTCGTTGGAAGGTGTAGCTGCTACAAAAAAGAAAGCAGTACCTACGTTTGCTCTTCCTACAACAGCTGGTACCGCTGCTGAAGTCACCATTAATTATGTGATTATAGATGAAGAAGCAAAGAAGAAAATGGTGTGTGTCGATCCGAATGATATCCCTTCGGTAGCGATTGTTGATCCAGAGCTGATGTATTCTATGCCTAAGGGACTGACTGCAGCAACGGGAATGGATGCATTGACTCATGCCATCGAAAGTTATATTACTCCGGGAGCTTGGGTAATGTCTGATATGTTTGAATTAAAAGCGATTGAAATGATTGCTGCTAATTTAAAGAATGCGGTTGACAATGGTCAGGATAAAGAAGCTCGCGAAGCCATGTCTCAGGCACAGTATATTGCAGGTATGGGATTCAGTAATGTCGGGTTAGGAATTGTTCATTCCATGGCTCATCCATTAGGGGCTCATTATGATACACCGCATGGAGTAGCCAATGCCTTGTTATTACCTTATGTGATGGAATATAATGCAGAATCACCGGCAGCTTGTAAATATATTCATATTGCTAAAGCCATGGGTGTCGATACAACGGGAATGACAATTGAAGAAGGAGCTAAAGCGGCTATTGAGGCTGTACGGAACTTATCAATATGTATTGATATTCCTCAGAAATTATGTGAAATCGGAGTTCGAGAGGAAGATTTGCATCAGCTGGCAATAGATGCCTTTAATGATGTTTGTACGGGAGGAAATCCTCGCCCTACTTCAATAGAAGATATTGAGGTCTTATATCGGAAGGCTTATAAATGATAAACTTATTATAAGAGATCATCAGATGATGATGTCAAAATTAATGATCCGTTGGTGAGATTAAACAGATTCTATGTTGATTAACCAACGGATTAACTTTAAACTAAATATCATGAAGTATCGTTTTTTCTATAAATGTTTAGCATTCATGCTTTTCCCCATGGTTATGTATGGGAAAGCCGATTTTTCAGTCTTTAATTTGACGTGTGAACAAGCCAAGAATCCGTTAGGTATCGAAACACAACAACCTCGCTTTAGCTGGCAGATTCGTTCTTCGGAGCGGAATTTTGTGCAGTCATCGTATGAAGTTTTGGTGGCAGACACACCTGAAATGTTGGAAGATAATAAAGGGAATGTTTGGAGTAGTGGAAAAATGGATTCACAAGAATCAATTCTGATACCTTTTTCGGGTAAAACCTTGAAAGCCGGAACAACCTATTATTGGAAAGTGCGTATTTGGGATCAGGAGAGAAATGTATCGGCCTGGAGTCCGGTAAATGAGTTCTGTATGGGACTTCTTTCGGAAAAGGATTGGAATAAAGCCAGCTGGATCTCGTTGGAAAAAGATAAAAAGGATGAGATTATTACAACGGGTGTACATGGATTGGGCGAAGTGGATCGTAAGTTCCGGTCTGATCAAAAGATAGGTATGTATGCCTTGCCTCAGTTCCGTAAAGAATTTGATGTAAAGAAACCCTTGAAACGGGCTATCGCTTATGTCTCTGGTTTGGGGCATTTTGATATGTTCCTGAATGGAGAGAAAGTAGGAAACCACTTCTTGGATCCGGGTTGGACGAAGTATGACCGGTGTGCTTTGTATGTTCCTTTTGATATTACCCGACAGCTTCATTCAGGAAAGAATGCCGTAGGAGTGATGTTGGGAAACGGTTTCTTCAATGTCCCTCGTGAACGTTATTTTAAGCTGATAGCATCGTATGGTGCTCCTCGTTTGCTGATGAATATCCGTCTGGAATATATGGATGGAAGTATAGAAAACATTGTGACGGACAAATCATGGAAAGCAACCGAGAGCCCGATTACATATAGCAGTATTTATGGAGGAGAAGATTATGATGCCAATCGGGAACAACCCGGATGGACAAAACCCGGATTTAATGATCAGAATTGGAAAGAGGCATTGAATACGGGCTGGAATACCCGGCTTCTGGCACAAACTTCAGCTCCATTGACGGTAAGAGACAGTATTCCTACAGTTCGTCTTTTCAAGAATCAGAAAGGGAAATGGGTATATGACTTAGGGCAAAACTTTTCCGGCGTGATTCATCTGTCCATGCAGTCGAATGGAAAACAACAGGTGAAGTTTTATCCGGCCGAGCTGTTGAATCCAGACAGTACCGTTAATCAGAGTGCATCAGGAGCTCCTTTCTGGTTTGCTTATACGACGAAAGGGAATGAAAAGGTTTGTTGGCAACCTCAGTTTACGTATTATGGCTTCCGGTATGTGGAAATTGAAGGAGCTGTTCCTGCCGGACAGGATAATCCGGAATCTTTGCCAGTCATTTTGGATTTAAAAGGATTACATACCTGTAACTCGGCACCGGAGGTAGGAACATTCCATTGTTCTAAACCTCTGTTTAATCAGACATATGAGTTAATTGATTGGGCTATTCGAAGCAATATGGCCAGTGTCTTGACCGATTGTCCGCATCGGGAAAAGTTAGGTTGGTTGGAACAGGCCCATTTGATGCAATATTCTGTACAATATCGGTATAATCTAGCTCGGATGTATGAGAAGATGATGAATGATATGCGTTCTACGCAGGCCAAGAATGGTATGGTCCCAACAATTGCGCCTGAGTTAGTAGAATTTGAAGGAGGTTTTAAGGATACACCAGAATGGGGCAGTTCTTTTATCATCTGTCCGTGGTATATTTACCAATGGTATGGAGACAGCCGGTTGATAGCAGAATATTATCCGGATATGCAACGCTACATTGACTACCTGTCTTCGCAGGCAAAAGATCATATTGTGGCCTATGGTTTGGGTGATTGGTTTGATATTGGTCCTAATGCTCCGGGCGTTTCTCAGTTGACATCCAATGGAGTTACTGCTACAGCTATCTATTATTATGATGTTTGTTTGATGCAAAAAATGGCAGATCTGTTAGGAAAGAAAGCCGATGTTGAGAAGTATAAGAATCTGGCGGCGGAGATTAAAACGGCATTCAACAAGACATTCTGGAATCCGGAAACAAAACAATATGACCGGAACAGTCAGGCTGCTAATGCTGTTGCTTTATATATGGGACTGACGACACCAGAAAATCATCAGCAGGTATATGATAACTTGGTAAAAGATATACGTTCAAGAAACGATGCGTTGACAGCAGGAGATGTTGGTTATCGTTATGTTTTGCGTGCCTTGGAAGCAGGAGGCGCATCTGATATTATTTATGATATGAATAGTAAATACGATACTCCGGGATATGGTTGGCAATTAGCCCATGGAGCGACGGCATTAACCGAATCTTGGCAAGCCTATGGTTTTGTCTCCAACAATCACTTTATGTTGGGACACTTGATGGAATGGCTTTTCAGTGGTTTGGGTGGTATCCGTCAAGATGAGGCATCCGTTGCATTTAAACATATTGTTATCAAGCCGTCTCCGGTAGGTGATGTTCGAAGTGCCCGTACGTCCTATGAATCTCCTTATGGAACGATTGTCTCGGATTGGAAAGAAACAGATGAAAAATTCACTATTCGGGTAGAAGTTCCTGCCAATAGTTCTGCATCTGTCTATTTACCAACAACACAGGTTGATCAAATCACTGAAAGTGGGATAGCTGTAAAAGATCTTTCCTCTGCTACTATTCGTCAGGAAAAAGGTTATACAGTTGTCACTGTTGGTTCTGGAATTTATGGGTTTGAAGTGAGGAAGTGAGTTGGAATTATGTAAGGAATAAGTTATATGAGAAAGTTGTTATCTATTATAATTGCGAGCTTTTCAACTTTGTTTTTCTTGACTAATTGTCAGGGAAATCCTTCCAGATCAAAGGATTCATTTAAAGATCTGGAGGCTGGTTTTACAAATCCTTCGTCCGAATATCGGACAGCTCCATTGGCTGTGTGGAATAGTAAAGTGACAAATGCTGAAGTCGAAAGGACTATTCAGGAATTGAAGGATGCCGGTTTTGGTGGCCTTTTTGTACATCCTCGTCCCGGTTTGATTACGGAATATATGTCTGATGAATGGTATTCGTTGTATAAACATGCCATTGATTATGCTAAGGAAAAGGATATGAAGGTGTGGATCTATGATGAAAATTCATATCCAAGCGGTTTTGCCGGAGGACATGTTCCGGAAGAAATGCCGGAATCTTATAATCAGGGACAAGGCTTGGCTCTGGAAAAAGTGAATGTTTTGCCTGAGAATACTGCGGATTATTTTATTTGTCTGAAAAAAGAGGGAGAGAACTGGATAGATATCACCAATAAAATATCTTCTTATAAAAATACTAAGGCTGAATATTATTTATATAAGAAAACTTATTATGGTCGTTCTGATTGGTATGGAGGTTATTCGTATGTGGATGTGATGGTGAAAGGTGTAACTGAAAAGTTCTTGGAAATAACCATGAAAGGGTATGAAAAGATTGCTAAAGAAGACTTTGGTAAAACACTTCCCGGCATCTTCTCGGATGAACCAAATATCCAGACATCGGGTGGTTTACGATGGACTCCGGATCTGTTTTCTGTATTTGAACAAAAGTGGGGATATGATTTAAAACCTTTATTGCCTTTGTTGGAGGAGGAAGTCGGAAATTGGAAAGAAGTCCGTCATAATTATATGGAAACATTGCTGCAACTGTTTATCGATCGTTGGTCAAAACCGTTTCATCAGTATTGTGAACAGAATAATCTGAAATGGACTGGTCATTATTGGGAACATGGGTGGCCGTATATGAATGATGGACAGGATAATATGGCTATGTATGCCTGGCATCAGGTTCCGGCAATTGATATGCTATTTAATCAGTTTGATGAAAAGAGTCCAGTTGCTCAGTTTGGAAATGTAAGAGCTGTAAAAGAATTAAGAAGTGTTGCCAATCAAATGGGATATACACGTACTTTAAGTGAAACCTATGGCGGTGGCGGCTGGGATGAAACATTCAAGGATTTTAAGCGCCTGGGCGATTGGGAATATGTGTTGGGTGTGAATTTTATGAATCAACACTTGGCACACATGACATTGACCGGAGCCAGAAAATATGATTATCCACCAGTCTTTACATATCATTCTCCCTGGTGGTCATCTTACAAAGAGTTGAATGACTATTATGCTCGTCTTTCATTAGCTTTAAGTAAAGGGAAGCAAAATAATCAAATTTTAGTCATAGAGCCGAATTCTACTTTATGGAGCTATTATTCACATACAAAGAGCAGTCCGAAGTTGATGGAAATAGGTCAGGCCTTCCAGTCTTTTGTAACAGACTTGGAAAAGAATCAAGTAGAATATGATTTGGGTTCTGAGAATATTATCAAAGATCATGGAACTGTAGAGGATGGAAAATTTGTTATAGGTCAGGCTGCTTATTCTATGGTAGTTTTGCCTCCGATGATGGAAACTTTGAATAAACCGACATTTGATTTGTTACAGAAGTTTGTGGAAAAGGGTGGTAAATTAATCTGCTTTTCTACACCTAATCGATTAGATGGAGCAGAAGATTCCAAATTGTCTGAATTACTGTTGGCTCAGTCTGTAATTTCTGTTCCCTCCTTAACCAAAGAGGTTATACAGGAGTATTTTGAGAATAAAGATTGTCTGTTCACATTTACGGGAGGTGATTTATATCATCAAAGACGTGAATTTGCAGATGGAGAATTATTATTCTTGGTAAATTCTTCCATGAATGAAGTTACTCGAGGAACAGTTTTATTGAAAGGTAAATCTGTTCTTAAATTGGATGCTATGCAGGGGAAAATATATGAATACCCGGTAGATCAGAAAGAAGAAAATCTGTCTGTGCATTTTGAATTGGAACCTGCTGGTAGTTTATTGCTTTATTGTAGTCATAAGACTATGAATGGCTATGCAAAAGAACCTGTGTTAGCGGGTAATACTAAGTTGAGACCGGAAGGTGATCTGCAGATAAAGCGATTGCGGGAAAATGCTTTGACGATAGATTTCTGCGATGTAACAATTAAAGGAAAGACGATTAAGAATGTTTACTTTGCTCAAGCAGCCGATGCGGCTTTTCGGGAATACGGTTTTGTCAATGGAAATCCATGGAACACATCTGTTCAATATAAGCGTAATATATTGGATCGGGATACTTTTACTACGGGAGGCTTTACAACTTCCTATCATTTTACAGTAAAAGATAAATTTGATTATTCAACGATGAAATTAGTTGCCGAACGTCCGGAAATATTTAAGGTAAAAATAAATGGAGAAACATTATCTGCTACTCCAGGAGCATGGTGGTTGGATCGTTCATTTGGAGTCTATTCTATTGGTGATAAAGTAAAACAAGGTATCAATACAATTGAGATGAGTGTAAGTCCAATGAGTATTTATGCCGAGATAGAACCTTTATATGTGATAGGAGATTTTTCTGTTGTACCGGAAAAGGATGGAGTATAACAACGCCTGTTGAGAAACTGACGTTGGGAAGTTGGAAAGAGCAGAAGCAACCTTTCTATTCATGGGAAGTATCTTATACAAAGGAGTATAAGATAGATGATATAAACAGACCTTATGCAGTACAGTTAAATGCTTGGAAGGGAACAGTGGCAGAGGTATATGTAAATGATGTGAAGGCCGGAATTATTGCTTTTGATCCTTATCGTCTAGACATTACTTCCTTATTAAAGCAAGGAAAGAATATTGTTGAAGTACGAGTCATCGGTAGTCATAAGAATTTATTAGGTCCGCATTACAATAATCCTGCACCAGGACTTGCTTCTCCTTGGCATTGGAAAAATATCAAACAGCAGATACCTGGAAATGAATATCAAATGTGTGACTATGGTTTGATGGAAGATTTTGATGTTGTAAATTAGTTAGGCAGAGTTAAATTGCGAGAAAATATTAGGGCTGGTATGTGATCTTATAAATTAATTCTTTG
>ERZ780034.859-NODE-859-length-10599-cov-3.24099_pt1 | contig 10599 bp, 8 predicted proteins | sample MGYA00511855_ERZ780034 | MGnify/ENA primary metagenome ERZ780034 (study PRJEB29588, sample SAMEA2148024) | human gut metagenome | biome: human gut; feature: human-associated habitat; material: faeces | place: Denmark | collected 2008/2010 ...
CAAGAAGCCCGAGGAGATCTGCCAGGCCGACAAGGACGACCTCTCCCAGACGGAGAAGGCCCTGGAGGACCAGCGCGGCAAGAAGCGCCAGATCGTCGCCGACTATGCCAAGGACAACACCCTGATTCATCAGTTGGTCGATCTCGCCCTTCTCCAGAACGGCATGCTTAAGGGCGCCGCGCTCAACGACTTCGTCAAGCGCTCCGTCGAGGTGCTGAAGTAAAGTAGGATTTCTTCCGCCGCCACACCCCGCGGCCCATCAGGCTGGTGGGGGAAAGGTCATGGTCGCCTTTCCCCCACCAGCCTCTTTTTTTCAGCCTCGGCGTTTAGTATTCGTCGCCATACCAGCCGTCCAGATCGTGCTCTCCGTAGTCGTCCTGGTCGTAGTCGTCCTGGTCGTAGCCGCCTTGGTCAAAGTCGTCGTGGTCGTAGTCTTCGTGGATGTATTTGTTGTAGATGACATCGTCGAGGTCGTGGTCGTCGCGGCGGCAGTGGTCCAAGGCTTCGTCCTCACGCCAACTGTCCTCATGGTCGTAGTCCTCATGATCCCCATGATGCTTGTGCGCGTGGTCGTGATGGTCGTGTGCGGAATGATGGCCCGATCCGCCCAGTCTCTTTTTCAGAAAGTGCGCTATCACGCCCGTGTATATAAAATCGAGTAGTCCCATATTCTTTTGGCTATTGATACTACCGAGCAAGAACTTTTGTTGTTTTCCCGTTCTCGTCTCGCATGATATAAATCTGCCCTGGTGTCATAGCTTTTACTTTGCGTCCCTCAATAGTGTAAATAGCTTTTGCACCATTTGGCGTTACAAATATTCCTTCTACACCTGTGCCTTGATTCATCTTGGCGGAAGATATGCCTCCCGATGCTTCATAGCTGAGCCAAATCATATCTCGCTTGACATCTATCTGCACCTGAATTGGCCACGGATTAGCCAGCCCACTGTTGTAGATTGTGTAAGCATCCCATTGGTTTTCCCCATCGAAGCGTACAAGACCTATGTCAGATACTGCCATCCATAGGGCATCATGCTTGTCTATTGCAATATCCACGATGCTGTTGCCGCCTATGTTGGAGTTATATTGGTTATAGATTTTCCAATTCGTGCCATCGTAGCAAACCAATCCACCACCATAATCTTTACCCATTACAGGCATTCCATTCCTACTATATCTACTATTCATCCATACTCTGTTATGCGAATCAACAGCGATACAGTCAACATAATTATATGGAATAGGGGAATTTATCGTATCATGACACACCCAATTATGCCCATCAAAAGAGCACACTCCAAGGTCCGCGATTCCAACCCATAGCCTGTCGCTCTTATCAAAAGCGAGGGATGTTATCATGTCGCCTGGCATTGGCGAATTTGAAGAGTTGTATTGAGACCATTGTACGCCGTCGTATTTATATAAGCCATTTGATGCTCCAACCCATAAATGGTTTTTGCTATCGAATTCCAGTTGTTTTAACTGCCCTGTTTGAAATGGCGTGTTATCTCGTTTGAAAACAGTTGTATCGGCATTTTCTATAACAGCCAGTATGGTATCGCTATTATTGGGTGCAACCCACAAACGTCCTCGCTTATCGTATGCAGCTGCGTTAATAGCAGGGTAATAGTCCTTTGCATTAGGAAACAGGCGTTTCCATTCCCCTTTCTCTGTGTATTGGGCAAGATAATCATTGGATGCAAAGCACACGTTGCCTTTCTCGTCGACAGTGGAAACCTCGTGCATCAGGTTCTGCGTCAATATATTCTTCTCCAGTTCTGTCTGTTCAAACGTGCCGTCATAGAATCTGAGCAATCCATGAAATCGTGTTGCTACCCATACATCGTTACCATCGGGTGCAATGTCGCATATCCAGTCGTTGCTGTAGTTTGAAGGAAGCGGGTAAGAGGAGAATTGTTTTCCGTCATATTTGACAAGTACGTTCCAATTTCCCATCCATAAATTACGATTCGTGTCGAAAGCTAATCCGTTAACATTGTTACTTGACAGTTGTCCGCCTGAAGTGTTGTACGAAGTGAAAGATGTGCCGTCATACTTGATTAACCCTCTGTTAGTTGCCAACCATTTGTTGTCTTTATCGTCGATTATTATATTGTTAACTTCACTTGCGCCACAGTTTAGAAGCGTGGTATTTCCATCGGAGGAAAGGAAACCAAACGTAAAGCCACCAAACCACAGTGTACCGTTTTTATCAAGAACAAGAGATTTGATAGCAGGATAGGGATGTATGTCTGCTTTGGGGTCGGGAGTGTAAACCGTATAGTAATTATCTTTCAAGATATAGATATCGTGTATTGCTCCAATATACACCTTATCTAATGCATCATCAAAGGCGAAACAGCTTTGAAGTGCAAAAGGGAACTGCCAATTCTGAAATGAGTTTTCATCATAAATGCTCATGCCTGTGTATTGGCCACCTATCCACCACTTGCCATTGTGGTGAGCCAGTCCAACGATATTGTTGTCTGCCAATCCATTTGTTCTATCAAGGAATTGGCATCGACCAGTGTTTTTGTCGTAAATAGCCAGACCGCCATCCGTTCCCAGATAAAGTTTGTCGCCATCTACAACAATGTTTCTGACCCATGCCTTTGAAAGATAATTCTTCCAATCGTTCACCTGTGCGTGACATACAGAAGCAGAAATCTGTATGCAGAGCAACATAAGGAAAATGACCATTTTTTTCATACGGAAATTATTGTCGTCCAACATTGCTTTACGAAGGTCTATTCTGTTCATCGTTTCTCTATGTTTTTATTCCAATATGCAAATATAAGACTTTTTTTGAAAAAGTGGATGGATTTCGTAAAAAACTTATATCGTTACAAACGCCTCCGACATATTGCCGTAGGACGTCACCTCTTGCATGATATAGCCTTCTCTGTGCATGGTCTTTTCTGTATGGAAGATAAGGGCCTTCCTTTCCCGGGCCAGACTTCTTCGAATCGTTGCCGACCTACCAAACTCCATTGCCCGACACTTGATGTTTCAGCTTTCCACCTCGTCGAGGTGCTTTTGCTGTGGCTCGTTTCCCTCGGCACTGCATCGGGGACACGTCCCCATCGTTGTACGCCGATTAGCTAGATTTCCAGGCGCGAGCTGACATTCGTGTTCGCATTCGAGGCGTCGTTGTTCGCATTCGCAAACGAGACACCGCCATTCGCGTTCGCATTGTTGTACCCGCGATAGACCACGCGGCCTATGGGAAACTCTACCAGGCTGCAAAGTTACTCATTCTCGGTGTAAAAAATGGCCGGGCGCTACACAATGAGCCAAAACGACATCGCAATGATGCCCCCGAGCACTGTGCAGGCCCAGTCTATCCAGTCCCATTGACAGCCGTGGAGCTTGTCTTTGAGTTCGAGACATGAGGCTGCGACGATGGCAGAATAGATGGCCGGCCATGTCGACAATGCGCACAGACCGACCAATAAACCGCCGATAAGATGCTTGTAGCGGTTGCTTTTTTTCAGAAATGAGAAAATTTTGTTCATCGTTGAAAGTTTTGAATGAAACGTTATACCTTTGCATCAAAAAAACTATGTATATAGAATACCGTAAAAATGATAAAGATAGTTTTCTGAAAGCAATAATGTCAGAAAAAGACCGCGTGGCGCATCAACGAGAATCTTTAATTCGTCATTGTACCATGACAAGTGCAACGTTAATTGGTCTTGTAACTGTTTTTGGCGATACGTCTTCACAGTGTATGTCTCTTCGTGTTCTGACAGTATGTGGTGTATTGTTTCTGTTGTTGTCTGTTCTTGTTGGCGTGTGCTTCTGCTTTTGGTCAGTTTCAATGCTTTGCAAAGAACTGGAGAATGCGCAACGGCAATATCGAGCAAGGAATACCCATCTAGAAGAATTACCCGTCTCGCCAGTTTACGGAATACTTGCGAAAGTCTTTCCCTGGCTGTTGAGCCTCGGTGTTCTACTTTTGTCGGCAAGCATAGTGCTATCTTTACTGATTCATTGAGGAAATCAGCGTTTTTTTCATCGTTGTTTGTTTTTTCTTCCATATTTTGTTGTGTTTCGGAAAATTATTATTACCTTTGCATCGGATCATTCCTCGTAAGAGGATTGGACCCTGAATTCAGGCAGTCTTGATTATTTCAAGTCTGCCTGTCTTATTTTAAAGCCATTGGCTGTAATTTCGTCGTAAGTGTAGGTCTTATCCATCCCGTTAATGACCACCATTACGGTTTTTAGATTTGTTCTTCTTACTCTGTTATTTAACGCATTGCTCAATTCGTCTAACGAAATACCAGAGTCAACAAACAGAACTAAATCGTGTGCTTGCTTTGCGCCCTTTCTAATGAGGTTGTCTATGGAATTCCCTGTTGGTGTAGCATTGACTTTGTACTCTTGCTCTATTCCTAACGTTTTATTGAAACTATCGGCAGATGTCTCATTCTGCGGATTTGCGATAAGGTCAATTTCGTAACCATGCTTTTCCGCAAGGTATCTACCCACCCTCACGTTCTCTTTCTTTTCGGTTTTTCCATGCTTTGAGCTTACCCGCAATTTGCCGTTTGAAGTTTCGCACTCGGTGAATGTTTCTGGCGTTTCTTCTTTGACTTTAGCCCAACATGAATGTATGAGCTTGCACGCAGAACACAACTCATTCTCAGGAACAAACCTTGCCAACTTGATTTTACCCTTTGCTATGTCACAGTCACGGCAACGACGAATAGTGTAGGGGTTGTAGTCGGGTACGGTTTTATTCTGCTTCCCTGGATTGAAATGGAAGATACCCTTTGTGTCGCGTTGCAGAGCTTCCTCTCCCAGTGCCATCGCCTCCTCATGGGGTGTGGCAGGGTGTTTAGACTTGCGAACCTGCACTACGGTGCAACGGCAGTTCCATCCGTTGGGTGGATAGTATTCCTCCCAAAACGGGTCTGACGGCGGAAGCGTCACGCCATTAAGCGCAGCATGCTCCGGACGCACCTTGCTATCGTTTGCCGTGCGGTACTGAAGGTTGTAGCGGTTGGCGTCCTCCGAGAACCGTTCCCACTTGGCTGCCATCTCCGCAGACGATTGTACGAAGTTGTACTCCGCTCGGAGATAGTTGGAGTTGTAGGTCTTGTCGATCTTACGAACATCATTCAAAAAGCGTTCGAACGTCTTTCTGTTGCCGTTAGAATCCAGCAAGGACGGGAACGTCTCGTTGAGTTCGTGGAATGTCTTCATGCCTGAGAAGATATAGTTAGAGCGCTGGAGGCGCTTGCGCATAGCGTCAGACATCTCCATTTGCTTGAAAGAGGAATCCAAAGCGCCGGCATGGGCGTTGATAAACTCCTGAACCTTCGGCTCTGCCAACACCTTGATGCGGAACTCCGAACCTTTCTGGGAATAGAGCGTGTGCATCATGCCGTCGAACAGTTCAGAGAGCTGCTTGCGTACCTGTTCCTGCTCTTTCGACAGCGACAAGGTTTGTGGAGTATCGCCTAACAGACGGGCGTAGCGTTGGTGCAGCCCCAGGTAATCGCTGGGGCTCAATATCATCTTGTTCCTACATCAAACCACAACTCACCGCTTATGCATTCATGTTTGGCTATCGTTGTTTATCATCTTGTTCCTACATCAAACCACAACCACGCCAACTGGTGTTTTTGTCACTATCGGTTGTTTATCATCTTGTTCCTACATCAAACCACAACGCCCCCGATAGCCTTATTAGTCGCTGGGCGTTGTTTATCATCTTGTTCCTACATCAAACCACAACTCGGGCATGTCTGATGATGAGTGTTTCGATGTTGTTTATCATCTTGTTCCTACATCAAACCACAACTCGCCGTGTGAGGTTGAGGAGTGAAGCGAAGTTGTTTATCATCTTGTTCCTACATCAAACCACAACCTATAGCCGTAAATCTACTGGCAATCAGTAAGATACTTTGTTTTAAGCTTCTAAGAAATGGCCGTGCAGGACGAATTCTACTGCAAAAGTATTAAAAAAATTCTAATTGGATAGGCTCGCTAATGACTTTATTGTGGATTTTACTTTGATTGGCGTTTTTTGGTTTCCCCAAAAGTTGTAGATGTCTCCAAATTGTTTGTCAGTTACGGACAAGATGGAGACTTTGCCAGTCGCGGGAAGCAAGGACCTGACACGCTTAAGGTGAACCGCAAGGCTCTCTCGCGACGCGCAATGGCGGATATAGACAGAAAACTGCATCATGGAGAATCCATCTTTCTCCAAGTTCTTACGAAAGAGCGCAGCGGCTTTTCTCTCTTTTTTTGTTGTGACGGGTAAGTCGAAAAATACAAACATCCACATTATATGGTAGGCATTGAGACGGTATTCGGTCATGTCATGATAGGAAGAGTTAGCTTTTTGATTTCTCCAGCATACAGTTTGGCCAAAGAAGCAGTGGTGAATGTCAAGGCAATTTGTAGGGGGCGCGTGACTTTCCCCATGTCCACGTCGCACGTCAACAGGTGGAGTATGGCGGATTTGGACTCTTTGTTGAGCTCGTAAACTCCACCTTCGTAAAGCGAATAGACAATTTCGTCCACATAAGGACGATAGGGTTCCATCATGTCATCGGCCAATGGAAAGGCGTTGTATCTGCTTTTGTGGAAGATACCCAAGTTGGGTAGCAGTCCTGAGCCTATCAACGCACGGGTGGTTGCCGCTCGCAAAATGGCGTAGCCATAATTGAGCAAGTCGTTGGGGGAACCTCCTTCCCGATCCCGTTTGAAGCATCCACCGAACAGTTCTGTCCAATACTGTTTGGCCGCAAGACCCTCGCGGTTGTCCGTGTCGCCACTCTTCACGTTTTTATAATATGGTGTTAGTAGCTCGCTCCGTTTTCCGTAATGGCGAAGTACAACTGCCTGATTCTTGATTTTAGCCTCGATAATTTGCTTCCAAGCCTGTTTCTTTGTTGCTTCTCCGACGGCCAGTTGATATTTGAGGCTTTCCGCTTGTGTCGTATTTCCGTCCAAACATTGAAGCATGGCCGTCGGCATCTGCTTGTTGTCGCACAGGACGACGGCCACGTTGTTTTTCACCAGTTCGTTCAAGAGCGGCAAGGTGACGCTAATTTGTTGGTTTTCCAACACGACGCATCCCATGTCCTCTATGGGGCGCGTCACCTTGTCGTCCTTGTCTTTCCAGGAAATGACCATTTGGTAGTTCTTTAAGGAAAGCAACACTGGCGTGGAGAAGAAGATGGTCTGCTTAATCATATTGCGCAAGCCATTTGATCTCACCTAACTCGTTGATACGGAAGTGAACGCCTTGTACCGCCGCCTTTTTTTTGGGGTGTAGTATTCTAATGACCGGACGCAGCTCCTCACCAGTTTGATAGGCACCGTTCTTGCCTTTCAAGTCCTTGCTTTGTCGGGCTTCTGCGTGGTACTTCATTACAATTTCTCCATAACTGCGAGTGACCCTTTTTAAAGAAGAGAATCCAGTCACCTTATACAGGCGCCTGTTCAGTTCTGCTTGAGAGGCTTCGTAAAGTTCGGCAGGTGAGTTCTCGTAAAGCAAGACCATCGTGCCGATCTTCAATGTATAGGCCAACGGATAGTCATGGCTACTCTTGACGGGGACTATCGGATCGCCAGAGCCCGTCCTATCGTTGCTCGTCCGGTAGTATTTGGCCGCCTGGAGGTTGTTGACCAACTCAAAGTCTCGTTTCTCTTTTCCTTTCTTGTCAGCCCCTATATAGATGGCGAGGAGATAGTTTTTGTCATTTACCACATGATATTTGCGCTTGTACTCTTTGGCAGAGACATCCCGCTGGTAGCGGATATGAAGTGGTTGGGTGACTTGGGGCGTATAGCAGCGTACCTTTTTGATGGGTATCTGCTTCTCCTCGTTCATCCAAATGGTGGAAGCCATGGCTTCTGTGAAGCCCAAGCGATCGACGGCTTCTTGGACGATTTGCCTCACAGTGTCATCCACGATGTACTTGATGTTCTTTTCTTCCAGTTGTGACAGCTCTACACGTTTCACATATTTGACCTCACCTTCTCGCTCTATTGCGCCATAGTAAGTCTCCTTGTGGAGTGAGCCACGCACGGCGTCTCCCTTTGCCAGGACCTTTTTCCCATTGATGATGATTCTGCGACGGCCCTGCTTGGCCATGTTGTCGGGAGTGTGGTGATAAACGAGCAGTTCGTTTTGCATCCGCCTCACGTCCTCGACGAATGTCGGCCAGGGCTTGGCAAAAGTGGCTTTGGACGCACCGTACCACTCATGCTTTTCCTCATCGTGATAGTACTCGGCCAGTTTGCTATATTCGTCCAGTCCGATACAGGCTACGACGATGGCGTCTATGCAGTGGTGGACATGGTTCACGCGCTCCTTGGCGCTGTAAATGTCCTGAAGTCCCCATATCTTTCGGAAATCAGATGTGGCGAGGCCCTTTACAGGATACACTCGCTTGAAGACCGACTTCAGATAGAGCCGGGCGTATTTTGAGATGATGCCGATATCCACACCCTGTCGCCTGTTGAATCCTTCGGGCACGCTTTCCATCGTGAAACGTTCATGTTTTCCGCGCAAATAGTCACGCTGGAGTTCCAGGTAATGGCGGTAGCTGATGGCTTTGTCTTTTTGCTCCTTGGTTGTCGCAGCCTGTGATTTGCGTTTCTGTTTGCGAATCTGTTGGCTCAGCTCCTCGTATTTTTCCTGCCATATAGCTATGCGGGCCATGATTTCATCGTGGTTGGCAAGTTCGGTAGGCAGATGTGTCTTTTTCACATCGCGGTTGAAGCGGCTGTCACAAAGAGTCAGGTTCATCTTGGTGCTGTCTCCGCCTCTGCTTCGGGGCAAGGTGTGCTCGATGTCAAATTTCGGATTGGGTCCGACAAAATCAGATATGCGAATCTGCTGACCTGTGTATAAGCAAATATGCTGCTGCTCTTCCCATAGTTCATATTTCAAAATGTCCGTGGGTGTCGGTTCTATTGCTTTGCCTGTTTCTGCCTTGTAATCCTCGACGATGTGCTTTCGGGCTGTGTCGTGTGCCTTTTGGTTGTCCCTGCCATACCGCTTGAGGGCGCTCCGCTTGTTGGCATCGTTCAGCTCACGCGAAAACTCGATGTGAATCTCCGTCTCTTGGTCTATCTTTCCCTCTTTCAAGAGACGGTTGACAAGCTTCCGAAGACAGAAAAGGGATCGCATGGCCATCGGGTTGCGAACGCTGTCGGTGCGTGGAGATCCGAGTTGATATATTCCGTCTTGACCAGGGCGCACACGAGGGTAAGTCTCTAACATCGAGGGATGGTAGAGCTTTTTGAGATTTTCGTCTGAGACATGATACCTTTCTTTTAGATACTCTTTGATGCACGTCTCTAGAGTGCGTCCGTCTGTTTTGGGGTCATAGCTGTTTATCTCTTTGATGACGCAGTCAATGGCAGCTTGGCGCATTTCCTCGATTCCCCATTCATAGGCAGGCATCACTTCGCAAAGATTGCCTAAAAAAACCGCATGGGAATAGACAAGTCCTCTTCTGAGGTAGGGGAGGATCTTGCAAATTGCCTTGAGGCTTAGCGAAGCATAGGCGGAGGGAAGGTTGATGTTGCTGAAGGCCTGGGCTTGTTCGTCGTCAAGCTGTAGGCGCACCTTGGCAAACTCAGCCAGCTTGTCTTGGTCGGAATAGAAGAAAAGTGCATGCCAGATGTCGTTGAGGATCTCAAGCCGGCTTTTACCATCGGCCAGCGTATAGACCTCGCAGATGGAGTCGAGCCAATCGTCACCGAAAATATCTTGTAGCGCCGCTGTGACGGGACAACCAGAGACGGAAGTATCCATCGGATAGTTGAAGAGATACGGCATTTCCGTATCAGCGGCCTTCTTGTAGAATCCGTAGAGCTTTTTAGGAGCCAACTTCTTGGCAATATCCTCGAAATTAAAGGTTTTCTTGGTCTTCCTAAAGAAAAGCGGAAGAATCTTCTCGCGCTCCTCGTGGTTCAACGGTCGGAGCTCATCTTCCTTTGGTGTTTTTATTTTGATATGGTTGATGAAAGACAACATTCTAAACTCCTCGTACAAGGGGTGGGAGGCAGGACATTTGGCTTTGTTTTTCTCAAATACGCACTTGCCCACTTGTCTTTTTTGAGATTTCAAAGGCCGCTGGGTAAAAATGGCCTTCTCCAACTCCGACACGAGCGAGGCGTCCAATTGCTGCTTTTCGCAGATGGCATGAAACTCTTTGAGGTAGTGTTCGTTGCGTGCGGTGTAGTGTTTGCGTATCTTTTTGCCTTTCTCATAGAGCTGGTAGAAATAATCGCCAAGGTATTCGCATCCCGCTTCCCGCATTTCTTCGGAGAGGGCACTGATACCGTCATTCACGACGCCCACGTCCTCACCACTCTGATCCTTGCGGTTGCTGAGAAAGCCACGGCGCTGGGCAAAGTGATAGAAAACGCGACCGAGGATGTAGCGGTTCGTAACCTGGGTCAAATCCAGTTTCTCATGCAGGCATAGATGTCGATAGGCGTATGGGTTTTGTCCTTTCTCCTCGTCCGTGCGCTGCCATTGCATGAACAACTCATCGGTTGGGTATATGTTCTTTAGTCGCCATTGGCGCAGCTCCCAGGAGGTGAGTGGGGGACAAAGGTGGT
>ERZ780034.863-NODE-863-length-10558-cov-1.70132_pt1 | contig 10558 bp, 10 predicted proteins | sample MGYA00511855_ERZ780034 | MGnify/ENA primary metagenome ERZ780034 (study PRJEB29588, sample SAMEA2148024) | human gut metagenome | biome: human gut; feature: human-associated habitat; material: faeces | place: Denmark | collected 2008/2010 ...
GGAAACGGCTCGGGTTATGTATGGAGCCAAAGGTTGGGGGGCTCATCATAATACCGATTTATGGCGGATAACTGGTCCGGTTGATAATGCTTTTTACGGGACATGGCCCAATGGAGGTGCCTGGCTTTCGACTCATTTGTGGCAACATTATTTATATACGGGAGATAAAGCCTTCCTGAAAGAAGCTTATCCGGTTCTAAAAGGTGCCGCCGATTTCTTCTTGTCCTTCCTGGTAAAACACCCGCAATATGGCTGGATGGTCAGTGCTCCGTCCATGTCTCCCGAACATGGTCCGGGCGGAGAAGATGTCAACCAGGCATCAACCATTACAGCCGGATGTACCATGGATAATCAAATCGTCTTTGATGTATTGAATCAGACGAAAGAAGCAGCGGAAATATTGGGAAAACCGGTTGCTTATCAGGACTCATTGCAGCGAATGTTGGAACAGTTGCCTCCGATGCAGATCGGAAGATACAATCAGTTGCAGGAATGGCTGGAAGATGCCGACGATCCCAAAGATCAGCATCGGCATATTTCGCATGTGTATGGCCTTTATCCCAGTAATCAGGTTTCGCCTTATTCCCATCCGCTTTTGTTTCAGGCGGCTAAGAATACGTTGATTCAACGAGGTGACGAAGCAACGGGCTGGTCGATGGGTTGGAAAATTAATCTTTGGGCACGTCTGCTGGATGGGAATCATGCATTTAAGATGATCAATAACCTGTTGGAATTGTTGCCAAGCGATGAGGTAAAAGATAAGTATCCGCAGGGCCGTATTTATCCGAACATGTTGGATGCACATCCGCCTTTCCAGATTGATGGAAACTTTGGTTATACGGCCGGTGTTGCCGAAATGTTGTTACAAAGTCATGATGGTGCTTTGCATGTGTTGCCTGCTTTACCCGAAGCCTGGCAAGAGGGCGAAGTAAAAGGTCTGGTAGCTCGTGGCGGATTTGTTGTTGATATGAAATGGAAGAATGGACAGTTTATGTCCGGTAGGATTCATGCTCGTTTGGGCGGACTTTTACGGATTCGTTCGTATGTGCCGTTACAAGGAAAGGGACTTACTGAGGCAAAAGGAGAAAATCCGAATCCATTTTATAAAACGGCCCAGATAAAAGAGCCCTTGGTCTCTGATGAAATTCAACCGCAATACCCGTTGTTGCTGAAAGTTTATGAATATGATCTGATGACCGAAGCCGGGGAAGTCTACGATCTGGTACGAGGTGCGGTCAATGAATAAGAACCTTTTTAGCAAGAAGATTGTATATGCAAGTCAAAATATCAAACAGTTGGCAGAAAAGACTTCAGAAGGAATTTGACCAACCCTATTTTGCCCGGTTAGCGGCCTTTGTGAAAGATGAATATGCGCATTATCAGGTACTTCCCAAAGGATCACAGATATTCCATATTTTTAATGCCTGTCCGTTTGAACAAGTCAAAGTCGTTATTTTAGGACAAGATCCGTATCCGACTCCGGGACAATATTACGGTGTTTGCTTTTCCGTACCGGAACATACGCAGGTTCCCGGTTCTCTGGCCAATATCTATCAGGAAATCCATACCGATCTGGGACTTCCTGTACCTACTTCCGGTTGTCTGGATAAGTGGGTAGAACAAGGAGTTTTCTCGATGAATACGGTTTTGACCGTCCGGGCCTATCAAACCGGTTCGCATAAAGGGAAAGGATGGGAAACTTTCACCGATGCCGTTATCCGCTTGTTGAGCGAAGAACGGAAACATTTGGTCTTTATGCTGTGGGGCGCTTATGCTAAAGAGAAGATACCATTGATCGATCAGCATAAACATTTGATATTAACCGCGGCTCATCCTTCTCCGCGTTCGGCTGATCATGGTTTCTTCGGATGCCGTCATTTCAGTAAGGCGAATGCTTTTCTGGTGCAACACGGCATGACTCCAATAGATTGGTCTGTCTGAGAAAGCCAGAAAAGAATCAGGTGAATATGAATATAGATTCGTGATTTATATTATTTTTGTCCCCTAAAAAGATATAGATATTATAAAGGAAATGAAACATTATAATTTTGATGAGATAATAGACCGTAAGGGAACCAGTTGTGTAAAATACGATGGACTGAAGAATGCTTATCAGGGAAAAGAAAATCTGATACCTTTATGGGTAGCGGATATGGATTTCGCAACTCCGGATTTTATTGTAGAAGCCTTGAAGAAACGTTGTGAACATCCTGTTTTCGGATATACATTCGATGACGATGAATACTATGAAAGTATCCAGACTTGGCTGGACTATAAGTATCATTGGAAGACAGAACGGGAGTGGATTTCTTATATTCCCGGCATTGTGAAAGGCATCGGATTAGCCGTTCAGTGTTTTACCCAACCGGGAGATAAAGTAATCATACAACCTCCGGTATATCATCCGTTTCGTTTGGTCCCGACCCGTATGGGACGCGAAGGGGTTTATAATCCATTGAAGCTTGAAGACGGCATATATAAGATGGATTTCGAGCAGTTGGAAAGTCTGATTGATAAGGACTGTAAGATGCTTATCCTTTCTAACCCGCACAATCCGGGTGGAGTTGTATGGGAAAAAGAGGCATTGGTGAAGTTGGCCCAGATATGTTCGGCTCATGGGATCCTGGTTATTTCGGATGAAATCCATGCAGAGATGACCTATCCGCAGTTCAGACATCATCCGTTTGCTACGGTTTCGGAAGAAGCAGCTGCTTGCAGTGTGACGTTTATGGCACCAAGTAAGACTTTCAATATTGCCGGAATCGTTAGTTCGTATGCCCTTGTTCCGGATAGTCGGATAAGAGAGAAATTCTATTCTTTCTTGGAAGCAGGAGAATTGAATGCCGGTACCATCTTTGCTTTTACCGCCACAAAAGCTGCTTATACGTATGGAGCCGAATGGTTGCAGCAGATGCGTTCATACGTTATCGAGAATGTAAACTTTGTGGATGAATATCTGAAGAAAAACATTCCGCAGATCAAAGTATATCGTCCGCAAGCTTCTTTCTTGGTTTGGCTTGACTGTCGGGAACTGAAGTTAACTCAACCGGAATTGGTTCAATTGTTTGAAGACAAAGCCGGATTGGCCCTGAACGATGGAACCATGTTTGGAAAAGAAGGCGAAGGCTTTATGCGCTTGAACATCGGTTGTCCGCGTTCGATATTGAATCAGGCACTTGAGTCGTTGAAGAAAGCGATCGGTTAGTATTTTCAAGGAAAGCCGAAGGTGCACATGAAAAATAAGTTGTATATTTGTCCACTGTATATCAATCAAAATAAAATAGACAGATGAAAATTTCAGCAAACAAATTCGTTGCAGTAACCTACGACCTGTATGTTGGTGAAGGAGAAGAACGTGAATTGATGGAAAAAGCGACACGCGAAGTTCCATTGAAGTTTATTTATGGAACAGGATCCATGATCCAGGCATTTGAAGATGCTTTGATGGGATTGGAATCGGGAGCCGCTTTCGACTTTACGATTACTCCGGAAAACGCTTATGGCGAATACAACGAAGACTATGTATTGGATTTGCCGAAGAATATCTTTGAAGTAGATGGAAAGTTTGACTCAGAGATGATTCAGGAAGGAAATACAGTCCCGATGATGGATTCAAACGGTAACCGGATGAATGGGTCGGTATTGGAAGTCCGCGATGATGTAGTTGTCATGGATTTCAATCATCCGTTGGCAGGAGAGACTTTGCATTTCAAAGGTGAAGTAATCGACGTACATGAACCTACAGCTGAAGAAATAGCAGCAATGACAGCTCCGGCAGGAGGTTGTGGTTGCGGTTGCGACAGCTGCGGAGGCGGTTGTGGTGATCATGAACACGGCGATGGCTGTGGTTGCAGCGGTTGTCATTAAATAAATCGTATCATCCAGGTTCGGGTTTTATGAATACATTTGGGAATATATTCAGACTTACTTCTTTTGGTGAGTCGCATGGCCCTGGAATCGGTGGCGTGATTGATGGTTGTCCGTCGGGTTTCGAACTGGATATGGAAGCAATCCAGAAAGAACTGAACCGAAGAAAACCCGGACAGTCCCGGATTACAACTCCAAGAAAGGAAGATGACGAAGTTCAGTTCCTTTCGGGTATTTACGAGGGAAAGACAACCGGAACACCAATTGGATTTATTGTTTGGAACAAGAATCAGCATTCGGCTGATTACGATAATATGAAACAGGTGTATCGTCCGTCGCATGCCGATTATACATATCAAATGAAGTATGGCATCCGTGATCCGAGAGGCGGAGGCCGTTCGTCGGCACGAGAGACGATTTCACGCTGTGTGGCTGGTGCGATTGCTCGTCAAATCTTGGCAAAGCAAGGGGTCGATATCAAAGCTTATACTTCTCAAGTAGGAAATATCTGTTTGGATAAACCTTGGGATGCTTATGATTTGAGTCGGATAGAAGAGAATCCGGTCCGTTGTCCTGATCCTGATAAAGCTATAGAAATGGAAGAACTGATAGCTAAAGTAAAAAGTCAGGGAGATACAATTGGAGGTATTATTTCCGGAGTCATCACAGGTGTGCCAGTAGGATTGGGGGAACCTGTTTTTGGTAAGTTGCATGCTGCATTAGGCAATGCGATGCTTTCAATCAATGGTGATGGTTTTGCTGCCGCGGGATTCCAAGGTTCAGAACGGAATGACCGTTTCTTTAATGACCATGGAAAAATCAATGTCCGAACGAATCATTCGGGAGGTATTCAAGGCGGTATTTCCAACGGTCAGCCCATTTATTTTCGGGTAGCTTTTAAATCGGTAGCAACCTTATTGATGGAACAAGAAACAGTTGATATGGAAGGCAACGATACAATTCTGAAAGCTCGTGGAAGACATGATCCGTGTGTATTGCCTCGTGCTGTTCCTATCGTGGAAGCGATGGCGGCTATGACCATATTGGATTATTGGTTGATGCAACAAACCAGAGTGATGGAAAGATAATCGTTTTATCAATCTTAATAAGAGGAGAGTCTGTATGTAATAATCTTAACAGACTCTCCTTTTTCTCTTATAAAGAGGCTATGAATTCATCGAAACTCATATTCTCTATTCCGATCTTTTCTTTCAATCTCATTTTCTTGCGCGAGATGCTGCCTTTGGCTATATGGTAAATTTCAGCCAAAACAGACAAGGGCAGTTCCATCTTTACGAGGCAGCAGAAGTTTATTTCTTCTTCCGTAAGTTGCGGATAGAGCTTTTTCAATCTTTCTGTAAAATGATCAAAGCAAGCGTTGGTATTGTTGCGGATGATCGTCCAGTCGTTTTCCTGTAAATGCAAGGCTCCAGCTTTGTTCCTGTTTTGCATTAAAATAGGAATAGTAATCTCGTTCAGTTGCTTGAAATATTCCAACCGCTGATTCAATCGGGCAAGAGCTATGGTTTCCTTTTCTTCTTTCTCTTTCAAGTATTGAATTTCGGCTTCTTTCCTTTTGAGATCACTTTGGTTTCTTTCTTGTTCGGTACGAAGTAATTGGATCTTCAGCTTGTTTTTGTTTTGTTTGATACGATAATAAAACAAAAAGGATGCTAAGATGATGATGGCAAAAAAGGCAACAACCCGGTGTGAAAGAACTTCTTTATCCGATAAGTTCTTTTCAACTTGAAGAATCCGTTCTTGTTGCTTTTTGTATTCTCGCAGGTTTTGCATTCTTTCCAGTAGCTCTTCTTTTCTTCCGTAGTAAGTAGAATCGCGCAGTCGGATATGTTCTTCCAGAAATTTTCGGGATTCATTCATTTTCCCTTGTTTTTTCATTTCTTCAGCAGCATAGCGGTAAGCAAGAATTCTTTTATCCAAAGGAAGCATTTCGATCACTTTCCAAAAATAATCGATGGCATGCTCTTTTTGATGAATATAAGCATCCAGACCTGCACTTTGAAGGCGGTATAAAGGATTCTGCTTATCTGTTTGTGCAGCCAGATTCAAGTAATGATAGGCCGAATCAGTCTGTAATAAAAGTAAGTGAACGATACCGGATTCGCTATATATTTGAGCTATTTGAGTAGTATCTGATGTTTCTGCATAGTTCTGGGCATCATGTAAGTAACTTAACGCTTCTTGGTAGAGCTTTTGTTCTTTCATCAGATTGCTTTTCAATAGGCATAATCTTGTAATTAGCTTGGAGTCTTTGTGTTGAATAGCTAATTGGCAGGCTTGTTCTAATAATTGTTCTTCTCTATCATAAATGCGATAAAAATGGTACAGATTACTCATGCTTATCTTTAAATCAATAAGTAACCGGTAATCTGTTTCGGGGGTTATATATTGAATAGCTGTTTCATAATCATCTTGCGCTTTGATTATTGATTCTTCCTTTCAGGTAATAAATCCGGCATAGTTTACTGGAGTCATTTTGGGCTTCAAAGTAAACTCGAGCCTTTTCTAGGGAAGTATTGTTTTCCGGTAGTTTGTTTTGACGGGCTAGGCTGGTATAATAGAGATAGAAGTATAATGCTTTATCTCCAGCATTTAATTGGGTAGTATCAATTTGTTGTAAGGACGAAAGGACAGAATCCGGTTGATTCTGTATTTTTTCCAAATCGGATAACATAGAATTTGTTTTATCACGATGGCAAGCAGGTAATAGCAGGAATGCTAATATGACCTGACAAATATTAGGATATTGTTGTCCTTTTCGATAAGTTTTATGAAGTCCTTTTCTCATAATGCAAATATATAAAATCTGTGATAAACAAGGTAAAAGAGTTGTTTAAATACGAGATAAAAGTAGCGTTGTACATCATGTCTATCTGATGTTTTATTGTAATATGCTGAATTATATGTGTTTATTGATTTCGTCATGTACATCGAACTTTTGTGCTTTACTGAGTTAAGGCAGCTATCTTTGCATTCGAAAAACAGTGAGATATCAAGTTTACTGTGAATGGTTAGATTCAGGTACTAGGTTGTGGGATGATATCTTACTGTATTTTCCCTCTTATTTTATGTGTTTGGTTCAGCTTTTAAGGTGAATAAGATTGTTTAGTTTAGTTTTGTTGTTCCGTTAATTGTTAGGTCAGGCGAACGCCGGCTGCCTTGCCTACAATAAATAAAATGAAAAGTATATACTCGAGCCTGACGTTTCCTTGGAAATCTCGACGGGTAATTACTGGTAGCGGAACTTATATGGAATTTAATAAGTTGATTTATGAAACGTGTAAATTATTGGATGAAGAGAAGTGGATATATAGTGAGTTGTGTATTCGTATTAGTTATGTGCTGTTGCTTATTTTCTTGTACAGAAGAAATGTCAGAAAATTTAAAGGCTACTGATGTTATCTTCCAGAAGTACAGAGTTGATTTTTCTAATACGCAAGACACATGGGTTTATGCTCGTTTTGTAAAAGATGAGGATAAGGCTTTTAATGAACTGAAGCTGACAGGTGAACAACAGATTACAGTGAATGATAAGTCTATGAACTATCATTATGTCAATGATCAGGCTCCGGTGGATTATAGTTATTCATTGAAGTTGGGCAAAGTGGATCAGGTAGATTTTACTTTCCAGCGAGCTAAGAATAAACAATATAAGAATACGGCGTTAAGATCGGCTGTTCTTCCGGTTTCTATACCTGCAGATTTGGCCTTTATTCAAAATGATGTTGCCTGGAAGTGGAATGGGGAAGATTTGAAAGCAGGTGAAAAGCTTGAGGTTACATTGGAAACAGATAAGGACGGTTATGCCATTTATTATGGTAGTATATCTGATGACGGAAGAGAAGTTACATTTTCGAATGTACCAAAAGGAGATTATATTTTGACTCTTCGCCGAATGGTTGTTTCAGAGACACAAGATAACGACTTGCCGGCTAAAGGAGAAATGACAATATGCTATTATGACAAGAGGAAAATATCCGTAAAAGAGAGTGTGTGAATTGTAAGGGACAAGGCTTTGGCAGTTTTCTGCCAGGCCTTGTCATATTTTTTATCCTTTTCAGATAGCTACATTATTAATGATGTTTCCTTCTTGGAAAGAACGTATGTTTTGAATAGCGATCTGCATCAGACGTACGCGTGCTTCATAAGTAGCCCAGGCAATATGGGGAGTGATATAACATTGGGTTGCTGTCAGAAGCGGATTGTCGGCTAGTGGCGGTTCGGATGACATTACATCAATACCGGCTGCAAATAAGGTCCGGTTGTTGAGCGCTTCTGCTACGGCTTGTTCGTCAATCAAAGGTCCTCTGCCTGTATTGATCAAGATAGCTGAAGGTTTCATTAGCGAAAGCATTTCTTTATTGACGAAATGATGAGTATCGGCTGTGAGCGGGCAATGGAGCGTTAGTATATCACTTTCGCGGAACAAGGTTTCTTTATCAACTGGAGTGATATAATCTTCCAACTGATCTTTAGACTTGGAAGTAAGTGCCAGTACTTGCATTCCAAACGCATGAGCTACGTGAGCTACCGACATACCGATATGTCCGAGTCCGACAATCCCCAACTTTTTATCGGCCAGTTCAAACAACTTGGTATTCCAATAGCAGAAATCCGGATTCTGAGTCCATTTTCCCTTTCTGATTTCTTGCGTATAATGTTCTACTTGATTCGCAATATTGAGGATGTGGGCAAATACCATTTGAACGACCGAATCTGTACTGTACGCCGGAATGTTCGTAACAATGATTCCACGTTTTTTCGCTTCTTCAATATCAACTACATTGTAACCTGTTGCCAAAACACCAATATATTTCAATGCAGGAAGTGCGTCCATTTCCTTTTTCAGGATACGAACTTTATTAGTCAGTACAATTTCTGCACCTTGACAACGTTCGGTTACTTCATCTTCTTGCGTGTTTTCGTAGATATGACACTCACCTAATGCCTGCAAGCCATCCCAGGATAAATCTCCTTTGTTGAGTGTTCTGCCATCTAAAACTACTATTTTCATATCTGATCTATTTATACAAAATTACTCATGATGATAAGGCTCATTATTCAATATAGTCATGGCCCGATAGATTTGTTCAACGAAGATAAGGCGAATCATCTGATGCGAGAAAGTCATCTTGCTGAGTGAGACTTTTTCAGATGCTGCCTGATAGACTGCTTCGCTGAATCCATACGGACCACCGATGACGAATACCAGCCTACGGGAAACCGTGTGCATTTTCTTTTCTAGGTAGGAAGCAAACTGCATCGACGTAAATTCTTTTCCTTTTTCATCAAGCAATACCAAGTAATCTCCGGCTTGCAGGGATTTCAGAATCAGTTCGCCTTCTTTCTCCTTTTGCTGGCTTTCCGACAAGTTCTTGGCATTCTTGATGTCAGGGATAACCTGCATTTCAAAAGGAATATAATGGACCAGCCTGTTTTGGTATTCCCGGATAGCTTCGGAAAAGTAATTAGCGTCCGTTTTCCCAATGACAACTAAACTAATTTTCATTTGATTTTATATTTCTATATTTGCAAAGACGAAGTTAGGGAAAATTCTTATCTTTGTCACCAGTATTCACAAAAAAGATCAGTGATGAAACGATTCTTACTATTGATTGCCTTGGTCGTAGCGGCAATTAGTGTACAAGCAGCAGACATTACAGTTATTACAACAGCGTTAAAAACGGGAAATGCTACGAATTTACAGACATGTATGGATAAATCTGTCGATATGGCTCTTGCCGATAAATCAAAGATTTGCAATGCGCAAGAAGCTGTTTCGATGTTGAATGGCTTTTTTAGTTCAAACAAGCCTTCTGCTTTTTCTTTGTTACACCATGCGGATAAAAAAGACAGTGGTTTTTTAGTGGCTAAACTGACGGCTGGTAATAAATCTTATCGGGTTAATGTGACGTATAAAGTAGAAGGAGATAAGGTAGTAATACAATCAATCAGAATAGAATAATTTCAGAAGATGAACGTAAAAGAAACAAAAGAACAGCTTATTGCCGAATTGATCCGTTTGGCATTTGCCGAAGATATCGGTGACGGCGATCATACAACCTTGTGTTGTATTCCGGCTACGGAAATGGGAAAAAGCCAGTTAATCGTGAAAGAAGATGGTGTTTTGGCAGGAGTGGAAATGGCCCGTCTGATTTTCCATACATTTGATCCGGAGCTGAAAATGACGACTTTCATTCAGGATGGTACGGAAGTGAAGAAAGGTGACATTGCCTTTGTAGTAGAAGGTAAGGTACAATCATTATTGCAAACCGAGCGTCTGATGCTAAATGTTATGCAACGTATGAGTGGTATTGCAACAACAACTCGCAAATATGTGAAAGCATTGGAAGGAACCAAAACGCGTGTGTTGGATACGCGTAAGACAACGCCGGGACTTCGTATGATTGAGAAAGAAGCCGTTCGTATCGGTGGTGGTGTAAACCCTCGGATTGGTTTGTTTGATATGATCTTGTTGAAGGATAATCATGTTGACTTTGCCGGTGGCATTGAAGCTGCTATCACTCGTTGCCATGAGTATCTGAAAGAAAAACATAAGGATTTGAAGATTGAAATTGAAGTCCGCAATTTTGATGAAATTCAGCAAGTATTGAAAATTGGAGGTGTTGATCGTATCATGCTGGATAACTTTACACCTGAAAATACGAAG
>ERZ780034.876-NODE-876-length-10462-cov-3.04603_pt1 | contig 10462 bp, 10 predicted proteins | sample MGYA00511855_ERZ780034 | MGnify/ENA primary metagenome ERZ780034 (study PRJEB29588, sample SAMEA2148024) | human gut metagenome | biome: human gut; feature: human-associated habitat; material: faeces | place: Denmark | collected 2008/2010 ...
ATCGAACCTCGTCGGCCTGTCCGCTGTGATACAAATCATCCGTCAGCACCTTGACCGGAAGATGATTGACTTTAGCCATCTCACAAGTATAGGTAAACATAAAGTTACTGTCCGTCTTGAGGTGAATCAGACCATCACCCGATAAGATTTCCCGGTATAACTTCATAAAGCGGGTAGAAGTCAGTCGTTTGTTTACCTTTTTCATCTGAGGATCAGGGAAGGTAATCCAGATTTCCGACACTTCGCCCGGAGCAAAGAAATGAGCAATCAGCTCAATGCTGGTCCGAAGGAAGGCCACATTCGTCATGCCGCTTTCCAACGATTCCTTGGCACCACTCCACATACGGGCACCTTTGATATCTACTCCAATAAAGTTCTTCTCCGGGAACAACCGTCCGAGTCCGACCGTATATTCCCCTTTACCACATCCCAGTTCGAGTACGATCGGATGATCATTCTTGAAGAATTGCTCATTCCAATGCCCTTGCATCGGGAAACCCTGTTCCTTCAAAACACCGAACGGATATTGAAACACATGCGGATAACCCGCCATGTCATCGAATTTAGCTAATTTATTCTTTCCCATGTTGCAAAGATACTACTTTCCGATTCTTCAAGAAACGAAATCATAAGAAGATATAAGCTTTTCAATAAAAGGCACAAAGTTGCGACCTAGTTACGAAGTTATTTTTATATCCTTACTTTTTAATTGTTTGACAGATGTCGTAAAGCTTTAGCATATTTGTCAAAAAGCTTTAGCACAGATATGGTAAAGCTTTAGCACATCTGTCAAAAATATAATTTATAGCGAAGAAAATATCCATATCATACTATGTCAATATTCCGATGTACGTTGTTCGTTGCTTTTCGAGCTGGCTACTCTATTTTAAAATTCACAATTTAGCCAGACATTAACACGAATGTCACAGGCTTCTTGTATCTTTGTCGATCGATAAACAGACACAAAATATGGAAAGAAACAACAGACCGTTGATATTGATCACGAACGATGACGGATTCAGAGCGAAAGGAATCCAGGAATTGATCAAAGCCCTCAAAGATTTAGGAGAACTGGTAGTCATGGCTCCCGACGGACCCCGTTCGGGCATGTCGAGTGCAATTACTTCACTGATCCCCATCAAATACAAAGTAGAATGGGAGGAACCGGGTGTAACGGTATATAGTTGTACAGGAACGCCTGTCGATTGTGTCAAATTAGCGATTAATGAAGTGCTGGATCGTGAGCCGGATTTGTTGGTTTCCGGTATTAACCATGGGGGCAACATGGCTATCTGCGTCAATTATTCCGGTACGATGGGAGCAACAGCCGAAGGTTGTATCTTTGGTGTTCCTTCTTTGGGTGTTTCTTTATTAGATCACCGGGCCGATGCAGATTTTACGGAATGTTGCCGTCTGGGCCGATTAACTGCCGAAAAGATTCTGGAGAAAGGCCTTCCTCATGGAACCTATTTGAATCTGAATGTCCCGACAGACATTCCAGTCAAAGGACTGAAAATATGTCGACAGGCAGATGGTCGTTGGGTAAAAGAATTCAAGCGGGGAGAAGATGCCGCCGGACAAACCGTCTTCTGGTTAACCGGTTATTTCCGGAATGACGACCAGCATGACGACAACGATGATAAATTACTGAACGAAGGATATGCCTCACTCGTTCCCTGCAAGATAGACATAACCGACTATGCCTTTATGCAGGAACTGCAAACGTGGGATCTTTAATGACTCATCTGCCATGAAATATTATCTCATAGCCGGTGAAGCATCCGGAGACTTGCACGCATCCAATCTGATGCGTGCCATCAAAAATACAGATCCGCAGGCTGATTTCCGTTTTCTAGGTGGGGATCTGATGAAACAAGTAGGAGGGACTTTGGTCAAACATTACCGGGAAATGGCTTTTATGGGTTTTATTCCTGTGCTCATGAACCTGCGAACCATACTCCGTAATATGCAAGTCTGCTGGGAAGATATCCGTCAGTACCAGCCGGATGTCGTTATCCTGATTGATTATCCTGGCTTCAATCTGAAGATTGCCAAGTATGTGAAGACTGTTCTCCATATACCGGTACATTATTATATTTCACCGAAAATATGGGCGTGGAAGCAATACCGTATCAAGGATTTCCGGAAATACGTAGATCATCTCTATTCCATCCTTCCTTTTGAGCCAGCATTCTTTCAACGGTTGGATTACCTAGTGGACTACGTAGGGAATCCATCTGTTGACTCCGTTTCGAACTATCAGCAGCAAGAATCGGTCGGAAAATCGACCTTCTTCCGGATGAACCGGTTGGCCGATAAGCCAATCTTGGCCTTACTGGCTGGTAGCCGCAAACAGGAAATCCGGGATAACTTGCCCGTTATGTTGCGAGTTGCTGCCCAGTTCCCGGAATATCAGCCCATCATAGCCGGAGCTCCGGGGATAGATCCTGCATATTACCAACAATATACGGATGGTTCTGTCCAGATTCTTTTCCAGCAGACTTATCCGCTCCTGCAACATAGTGATGCCGCGCTCGTTACGTCGGGAACAGCCACCCTCGAAACGGCCTTATTCCGGGTACCGCAAGTTGTTTGTTACTACGTACCTGCCGGACGACTTGCCTCGTTTATTTTCCGGCATTTCTTTCATACCCCTTATATTTCACTGGTCAACCTGATCTCCGGAAAAGAAGTCGTGCAAGAACTCTTTGGCGCACGCTTCTCCGAAGAAAACATTACAACCGAATTGAAACGTATTATACACGATAAGACTTATCGGGAGAGTATGCTGCAAAACTATGATGAAATGATCCGGATTCTGGGAAAACCAGGAGCTTCCATCCGTACAGCCGAGTTAATCGTCAAACGAATCAAACATTAACTTCTTTTTGCATCAGATTATGCAGCGAATAACCTGTACATGCCATCTTTCTTTATAGAAATTAAAAATTTAAGGGAAATACGATTATGAAATTCTGGAAGTACACTTGGTTGATGCTGACAATGACGATGAGCTTATTCGGGTTGAGCGCCTGTCAGGACGATGATGATTATTCACTGGACAAATTTGCCATTGAAATTATGACAGTTGTGCCGGATGGCAGCACGTATTATTTACGTCGGGATAACGGAGAAAAATTATGGCCGTTCGCAACAAACTGTCCGGGTTATAATTTCTCAAAAACGAGAGCACAAGTTAATTATACCATGCTATCCGATTCAATCCCGGGCTTTAGTCACGGTATAAAGATCAATTGGATAGAGAATATTCTAACAAAAAAAATATCTCCTTACTTGGCAGCAGAAAATGATTCCGTTTATGGAACAGATCCTGTAGAAATGTTAGCAATGGCCATAGGAGACGGTTATTTAGATGTTCGCTTTGCGGCAAACTTTGGGAACACGGGAGTCAAACATCTGGTTAGTTTGATTCCAACCCAAGCAGACAACAGCGATCCTTATACGTTGGAATTCCGTCATCAGGCATACGGCGACGGTGCTCTCTACGCTGCCGAAGGACTGGTATCTTTTGATTTATCATCTCTTCCAGACACCAAAGGAGAAACCGTAGATCTAACGATCAAGGTAAAAACCTTTGATGGAGAAAAATCGTATAAGCTGGCCTATAATTCAGATCCAGCCTGTATGTATTCCGAGCCTGATGAAATCATTTCATCCGACGATTTAAGCAAGAATATTCATTGATTTTATATAAACCTTCCCACATAACTTTTTTATCATTTATTAGTTCAAACGCAAGACATCGTGAGATATCTTGCGTTTTTTTATAGCCAACCTTCTTGCTTATACCAGCTGATACATTCTTCCAATCCTTTCCGAAGCGGATATTCCGCTTGAAATCCTAAGTCCTGCTGCAAAGGCGTAATGTCACAAATCCAATTCCGTTGCTTTAATATCTGATATTTATCACTGTTCAGCGTCATGCTTTTATGAAACAACCGACCAATTCTTTCAGAGAAGACACAAGCCGTATAAACCAATGGCAACGGTACACGGGCATGCAAAACATGCTTTTTATGCAAAAGCTCCTGAACTAATCGAGCAAAAGAAGCATCGGTATGAACATCACCGTCTGCCACAAAATATTCCCGATTACGTATATCTTCCTTCTCAAGAGCAGACAATGCCACCCGAGCCAGATCTTTTACATAAATAAAAGTAATTCGTTGTGGTATCTTCCCTACTGCCAGATCCAGTCCTTGCTGAATACTTTTGATCTCCAGGAAATAATCTTTTTCTCCCGGTCCATAGACACCTGTCGGGCGCAGAATCACGTAGGGAAAAGCATGCTGTTGCCGCAGATAATTTTCTGCCAGCAATTTACTCTTTCCATAGTCTGTATTCGGCGTCTGCGGATCGGTCAGTTTAATCGGCGTGAAGCCCGTTTCATCTCCAATCCCGTAACTGCTAAGACTACTCATCAGCAATTTCTCCGGAGGACAATGACGAGCCAATCCTTCCATAAAGCGACGTGTATTTTCGGCATTTACTTCATAGAAAAGAGCCTTGTCGGTTGTCTTGGTCAGTCCGGCATTATGGATGACATAACGCCAACCTCCATTCTCCTGAGCAAAGGCTTTCAACTGGTCATCCAGTTCTTTTTCATGTGCATAATCCAGTTCGATAAAACGAATCCGTTCGTCTTGCAGATGTCTCCGGCTACTATGCGACCGGACTCCAGCCCAGACTTCATATCCTCGCTTTAAGGCTTCTTCCACTAAAAAGCCACCGATGAAACCGCTGGCTCCCGTAATCAATATCTTATCTACAGGCTTCATTCTTCGTTATTCCTCATATAAAAAACATAATAATACCACAGCAGACCAATCCAATTCAGGACTACAATCGTCAATATCCAGAGCAACTTCTGCTTCCTGTCAATAAATGGATTCTGCGAGACGGCCTTGCAACCGAACAGAATGACGGCAATACCGGCTATCATACCTAATTCCGGGATTCCGATAAAAGCTAAAACAGGTGAATACATGGTTCAATCGGTTGTATGTTCATGATTCTTCAATACACGATGAGGTAAATTTCCATGACCGATCAATTCGATCGGACAGGCATATTGTTTATCCAGCCACTCCGATGAAATATTCGCTCCCGAATGATAATGCAGGGATTCATTCACACAAGCAATATTCTTCACTATGGAAAGTACCGTACCAATGTCGTGCGACACCAGAACGATAGCACTCTCCCGGTTGATTTCTTCGAGCAACGGATAGAATTTCGATTCAAACCGCTTATCAACATACGAATTCGGTTCATCCAGAATCAAGACCTGCGGACGCGAGACGATGGACCGTCCCAGCAGGACACGCTGTAACTGTCCGCCGGAAAGTTCGGCTATCGAATGCTTCTGTACGTCTTTCAGTCCCATCTGTACGATGACCTCTTCAATTCGTTCCCGCTGAGCTGCTGTATAAGACCGGAACAGAGGCTTTTCAGCGGCTAATCCAGAGGCTACTACTTCCTGTACGGAGATCGGAAATTTCCGGTCAATATTGCTCATCTGGGGTAAATAACCGATCTTGATACCATCCACTGGTTTACCCTGGTGATAAAAACGAATGTCTCCGGCTTTCGGAGGCAATAACCCAAGAATAACTTTCAGCAGCGTAGTCTTTCCACCGCCATTTGGTCCGATGATTCCCAAGAAATCATGTTCCCAAACCGTCAGCGAAACATCTTTCAAGACGATTTTCCGGTCATAACCGGCTGTTACCTGTGTTAATTCAATCAGCTTGTCCATCTTTCCCTGCCAATATAGTTGCCAAACGAATCATTTCATCATGCCAGTTATAACTCAACGGATTGATCGTTACCAGCCGGCATCCGGTCTCCTTGGCTATCAGTTCGGCATTCTTCCGGTCAAATTCCTGCTGCACGAAAACTACTTTCGCCCCCGACTGTGTAGCCGTCTCCAGCAATTGTTTCAGTTGGGCAGGCGAAGGTTCTTTCCCATCCAACTCGATACAAAGCTGTTTCAAACCGAACTCGCGGGCAAAATAGGTCAGAGCCGGATGATAAATAATAAAAGCCGTACCGGCTAATGGTTGTAGCAGCTGCTTCATTTCAGCCTCTGTGCTGTCTATTTCTTCGATCAGCCGCTGATAACCGGCCCGATAAACCTCCTGATTCTCCGGATCAAGTTTGATGAAAGCCTGATAGGTATTCTGGGCAATCACCCTGGCACCGGAAATAGAGGTCCAGATATGAGGATCGACCGACCCGTGATGGTGATGAGGGTGAGCTTCGCCTTCCTCATGCGCTTCTTCCTCGTTTTTGACCAGTTCCATTCCTTCCGAAAGATCAAAGACGACCATATCCGGATTCTGACTTTGCAGGTTCTTCATCCAAGCCTGTTCAAACCCAATTTCTCCGATACGGAAATAGGCTTGACTCTGACTGATCTGAACCATTTGTTGGGGCGTAGGATCGTATGTTTCCGGGCTTTGTCCGGCAGGTGTCACACAATTAATATGGAAAAGGTCTCCGGCTATCTTCTCTGCAAAATACCGCTGTGGCTCGATGGTAACGGATATCGTCCGTGTTCCGCCCTCTTTCTTCCCTTGGCAGGCCGATAGGCCTACGATAGCCAACAGCAAATATATCCAACAATGTATCCTCTTCATAAATAAATATTTTTGGCAAAGATAGGAATTTTATTCGCCGAAATAGTTGTGGAATTCCTATTTTTCCGAAACTTCATGAGTCGTTACTTCCTGAATATATCCCAATTCTCTATATTTGCACTTGAATGGTTTCAATCAAATAAAAATTACTATCATGAGAACTTACTTATTAGATATTGCCAATCGCTTTCGTCGTTTCGATGAGCAATTAGATGTAAAAGCTTTGCTATGCAATAAATCCTGGCAGGTGTTTAATGATTCCGGAGCGAAAGAAATTTATATCTTTCAAGAAGATGGTTCGCTGATCATCTCTCTGAATGGAAAAGTAAGCAAAGCCACCTGGCAATATATTCAGGCTAATCACTCGCTGGTTATCAATTCGGATAACGAATCATATATGCTTCATCCCTTTTTTCAAGATGAGAATTTATTTACCCTACAATTGGATGGGACACACAAATATTCGTTCTTGCTTAATGAAGCACAGCGGGATAATTTTCCCGTTAAGACGCTTACCGAACTACAATACTATTTGGAACATAAAGTGCGGTTAATGCTCCAACAAAAAGAAAGAGAGGAACAACTGCGAATGTTGCAAATTCAACAACAAGCAGAACAAGAGAGACTGTTTGCGATCCGGCAAAGAGAAGAAGAACTGAGAAAAAAGAAACAAAGAGAACGAGAAGAACGACTACAAGCGTTTATTAATGAAAATTTGAGTAAAGACAAGTACTATTTAATGTTGGGACGATATGCAGGCATATTATGTGACATGCTTTTTGTGATACCTTTGATTATGATGTTTCTATTATTTATAGAAAACTGGAACACACCTATTATGCAACGTATTGTAATGATTTTGGTCATATTGGCGGTAATAGGGCTTATTTTTGATTTTTTTGCAAGCTTAATAGAGGGGAAATATAGGAAAAAAGCAACCAAACTTCTTACCGAGGAATTTAACCGTAAATATCCGGAGGAAGATGACTAATCCTCGTTGATCAGTATAATGGCAAGGTTCAGAAACAAGTAATCCCCCTCAAAATCTTCTTCCCCACAGCCAGGAAAGTTCTAATCCAGGCAGATTCGGACTTTCTCCACCCGTCGAAAACAGCAATCCACATAGATTTGAAGTTTCCATACCCGTCGAAAGTCTTACTCTTGACAGAATAGCATTTTCGACGGCCGTCGAAAGTTCTGATCCAAGCCGATTGAAAGTTTCGACAGGAGATAATTATCGTCCTCTTCTTTTTTCAAGCCTTTCTCTTCTCCATTTGAATTTAATCCGTATCTTAGGGCTGTTTTATTCACTTAATATGTTTGTATTATGAAACAGATAGAATCTTTTCGAACCGCATCGCTACGTAACAACGAAGATTACGGATTCCACACACTGGTGATCAAGGCTATCAATAATTTACCGCCCGTTGAAGAGGGGCAGACGGATGCGCTGAAAGCCACACGGGAGAACTACATCGCCCAATTTACCACATTCGACCGGGCTTACCAACAGACCAAGAAATTGGATGAAGTCGAAACCCTGGAGGCTGCCGATGCGGAAGTGGACGAGGCGTATTCGGCTTCGAGGATTTTCATCAACGTCATGCGCCGCCACCCCGACGAGGCGAAACGCACCTTTGCCGAAGAGGTGGGACGAATCTACGACAAGTACGAAATTCCTGTCAAACTGGGATATACCGAAGAACTGGCTGTCTTGCGCAACCTCTTGCAGGAACTGGAATCTTATCTCGAGGACTTTATGCGTTCGATTCATTTCGATGAATGGGTAACCTATCTTTCTGAGAAGACCGACGCGCTGGAGTCCGCGCTCAAAAAACGGGCGGAGGCGGAAGGCCGGAAAAGCAAAGGAATTATCAAAACGACACGCGAAGCTGCCGACGAAGCCTACCGCCAGTTTGCCGCACGCGTCAATGTGGTGGCCGATTATGAAGGAAATGGCAAGTACGATGAGTTTATCGACTATGTCAATGCCCTGATCAAACAGCAGAAGGCCAATCTGAAGGCCCGGGCAACCAAAAGCAGCAACAAAAAAGACGGTGACCTGACTTTCAAGCCGGTGGATCCGACAGAAACCGAACCGAAAGAATAAGGCCGCCTTGGTGGAATTGACCCAATTTATTCCTACCTTTGCCCCATAAAAAAGAAACCTTTATGGCATTGAACGAGAAAGATTTTGAAATCATGGCACCGGTGGGTTCGTATGAATCCCTGATGGCGGCTATACAAGGGGGAGCGGATTCCATTTACTTCGGAATTGAAGGATTGAATATGCGCTCCCGCTCTTCGAATAATTTTACAACAGACGACTTACGGAAAATCGTAGCCATTTGTCAGGAACATGGCTTGAAAAGTTATCTGACAGTCAATACGGTCATTTACGGAGAAGATCTGCCTTTGATGCGCGAGATCATTGACGCAGCCAAAGAAGCAGGTGTATCGGCGATTATTGCGGCCGATGTGGCAGCCATGGAGTATGCCAACCGAATCGGACAGGAAGTCCATTTATCCACCCAGCTGAATATATCGAATGCAGAGGCGCTGAAGTTTTACGCCCGTTTTGCAGATGTAGTGGTGCTGGCCCGCGAGTTGAATCTGGATCAGGTGTACGAAATTTATCAAGAGATACAGCAACAACAAATCAAAGGCCCGAAGGGAGAACTGATCCGGATTGAAATGTTCGCCCACGGGGCCTTGTGCATGGCGGCTTCCGGTAAATGCTATTTAAGCTTGCATGAGATGAATGCTTCGGCCAACCGTGGCGCCTGTATGCAGATTTGCCGACGGGGGTATACAGTACGGGATAAAGACAGTGATATCGAACTGGATATCGAGAATCAATATATTATGTCGCCGAAAGATCTGAAGACCATCCACTTCATGAACAAGATGATGGATGCCGGTGTACGAGTCTTCAAGATTGAAGGACGGGCCCGCGGACCTGAGTATGTACGTATCGTAACCGAATGTTACAAAGAGGCAGTCAAGGCTTATTGCGAAGGTACATTTACAAAAGAAAAGGTAGCCCATTGGGATGAACGCCTGAAGATGGTATTCAACCGGGGATTCTGGAACGGATATTATCTGGGACAGCGTTTGGGAGAATGGAGCAGTAAATACGGATCAGGAGCTACACGCAAGAAAGTGTATGTGGCCCGAGGAATCAAATACTTTGATAAGATCGGTGTGGCTGAATTCGAAATGGAATGTGGTACATTGAAAGTAGGCGATGAAATTCTGATCACGGGTCCGACTACCGGTGCTGTTATGCAGCAGGTAGAAGAAATCCGGGTTGATTTGAAAGCCGTGCCACAAACGGTTAAAGGAGAACGTTTCTCTATCAAGGTAGCCGAGAAAGTCCGTCCGTCCGACCGCCTGTATGTCATGGAAGTGGTTCAACCTAAGAAAGGATTCAACGGATGAAAACATACGTTTATCAGCACGAAGACAAAGTACGGGATTATGAATGTGATTTGCAGGGGGTCGTAAACAATGCGAACTACCTGCATTACATGGAACATACACGTCATGAGTTCTTGCTTTCACTCGGCGAGAACTTCAGTGATCTGCACGACCGGGGGATGGATTTATTCGTCGCCCGGATCGAAATCCAGCTCAAACATTCCCTACGGAGTGGAGACCGTTATCTTTCCTGCCTGAATGCCAGCAAGGAAGGAGTGAAGCTAGTGATGAGCCAAGATATTTATAAGCTACCGGAAAAAGAACTTGTTTCACGTGGCACAGTCGATTGTGTTCTGGTGGACAACGGAAAACTTTCACGA
>ERZ780034.881-NODE-881-length-10439-cov-6.34804_pt1 | contig 10439 bp, 4 predicted proteins | sample MGYA00511855_ERZ780034 | MGnify/ENA primary metagenome ERZ780034 (study PRJEB29588, sample SAMEA2148024) | human gut metagenome | biome: human gut; feature: human-associated habitat; material: faeces | place: Denmark | collected 2008/2010 ...
CGGCCCGCACTGCTGAACGGCGGGCCCTGGTGGTGCAAAACACCGTATCGGCACAGCTCATCAGCCGCACGCAGGACAAGGACGCCTCGGAAGTAATCCGCCGCATTCCGGGCATTTCGCTCGTTGACGGCAAATTTGTCATGGTACGCGGCCTTTCGCAACGATATAACAATGTATGGATAAACGGTGCGGCCGTGCCCAGCTCAGAGCCCGACTCACGCGCTTTTTCATTCGACATCATCCCCAGTTCACAAATCGACAACCTGGCCATCGTCAAGTCGCCGGCAGCCGAATATCCGGCTGACTATACGGGCGGCTTTATCATGATTAACACCAAAGACCTGCCCGACCGCAACGGCTGGCAGATTACGGTGGGCACGGGTGTGAACGACCGTTCGCAGTTCCGCCCGTTCAGCTACGCGGCCGGAAGCTGTACCGACTTTCTGGGCTTCGACCGCTCGATGCGCCCGCTCAACGGCGGATTCAACGCCACACTGCCCACCTATGCCGGCACGGACAACATCGACCCGCTGCAGACGGGCCTGTCAAACGACTGGCGCATACGAAGCCACAACCCGCTGCCCGACATCAAGCTGGGCGGCGTATACAGCTTCCAGAAAAGACTGGACGACAAGCGCCTCGGCCTGCTGGCCACACTGAACTACAACAACAGCTACCGCACGGCCCTGAACATGGAGAACTCGCTGTTTGGTGCCTACGACGCGACGAACAACAAGCCCGTTTATCTGCGCAAGAGCACCGACAACCAATACACGCAGGAGTCAAGACTGGGCGGACTGCTCAACCTGACGCTGGCCATGGACAACGGTACGAAATACGAATGGAAAAACCTGGTTAACCAGCTGGGCAAAAACCGCTACACCGCACGACAGGGCTACAACGCCCAGAACGACCGGCAGATTACGCAGGAATATTACTTTTCCTCACGCACGACATACAACACGCAATTCTCTGGCAAACATCTTGTAGCCGACGTCAATCAGATTGACTGGAACGTGGGATACGCTTACGCCAACCGTATGCTGCCCGACCGCCGGCTCGTTGAGTTCAACGACCGTACGGACCAGACCATGGGTCTTTACAGCGCCGACCGCGAGTTTACCCGTCTGGACGAACACATAGCCTCGGCCGCCGCCAACTGGAAACGGCGCTATGACTGGTGGCACACCAACCCCACACTCAAAGCAGGTGCCTACGCCGAATACCGCACACGTGACTACCGCACACGCGACTTCTACTATACCTGGGACCCCTACCTGACAACCCTGCCCGGCGGTTTCCAGTTTACCGACCAGATTACGGACATCATGCAGCCGGACAACTACGGAGCAGACAAACTCTACATGAAAGAAGAAGTCAACTACACGAACAACTACAAGGCCCACGGCACACAGGCGGCCGGATATGTAGCCATGTCGGTTCCGGTAGGCGCACTTGACGTGTACGGCGGACTGCGCTACGAATTCAGCCGCACGGAGCTCATCACCAACACGCGACAGACGGAGCCCAGCCCCATCAGCACCTTCTATACCTATCACGACCTGTTCCCCTCGCTCAACCTCAACTATCACCTTACCGACAAGCAGCAGGTGCGCCTCTCGGCCGGACGTACGGTCAACCGGCCAGAGTTCAGGGAACTCTCGCCCGTAGTATTCTACGACTTCGACCTGGCCAGCAACGTGCAGGGTAACGCCGACCTGAAACCAGCCTACATAGCCAACCTCGACCTGCGCTACGAATGGTATCCCTCAGCCGGCGAAATGCTTTCGGTAGCCGTGTTCTACAAACATTTCAAGAACCCCATTGAATGGACCTACACCGTAGCCGGCGGAACCAACCTGATTTACTCCAACAAAAACGCCAAGGCGGCCCATAACGCCGGCATCGAGCTCGACCTGCGCAAGAGCCTGGGCTTCATGGGTCTGCCCGACTTCAGCCTGAGCCTCAACGCCTCCTACATTTACAGCCACGTGATGTTTGAGAAAGGCAGCAAGGAGCGCAACCGCGCCATGCAGGGCCAGTCGCCCTACCTCATCAACGCCGGCATCTTCTACCAGGGACGCCGCAACGGGTGGTCGGCCGCCATTCTCTACAACCGCATCGGCAAACGCATCGTCGGCGTAGGACGCAGCCTGGGCACCACCGGAAGCGAAGACACCAAAAACATTCCGGACTCCTACGAAATGCCGCGCGACGCCATCGACCTGACAGCCAGCAAGAAGATTGGCAAATGGCAAATCAGCGCCGCCATACGCGACGTGCTGGCCCAATACGTAAGGTTCCAGCAAATCGAAACCATCAGCAATGCCAACGGCACTCAGGAAATTGACGAAGTAACCAAACGCTACAAGCCGGGACGTAACTTCAGCCTGTCGGCCACTTACAACTTCTAACTACCTCAAAAAATCAACCTATTCTAATTTATACAAGATGAAGAAAAATTTGTTTTCAATGGCTACTCTGGGAATGACGGTAGCCGCAGTATTCAGCTTCACAGCCTGCTCAGAAGATTCCAACGGCGGCAGTTCATCAACCGACCCTGACGTAACCATCGTCGACGGCGTAGCACAAAGTGCCGGCATCCTCTTCAACGAAGGCACGCAAATCGGTAACGGCGACCAGAATTTCGTATTTACCGGCAAGCAGACCATCAAAAAAGGCACCTACACCCTGAAAGGTTGGGTTTACGTGGCCAAGGATGCCGAACTGACCATCGAACCGGGCACCATTATCAAAGGCGACAAGGCCAGCAAGGCTGCCCTCATCGTGGAACCGGGCGGAAAAGCCATCATGGAGGGTACGGCTTCGGCTCCTATCGTCCTGACCTCGGCACAGCCGGCCGGAAGCCGCAAGCCGGGTGACTGGGGCGGACTGATCGTATGCGGAAACGCCAAGAACAACCAGACGGAGATGCAGATTGAGGGCGGCCCGCGCACCAAGCACGGCGGCAACAACGACGCTGACAACAGCGGTATCTACCGTTACATCCGCATCGAGTTTGCCGGCGCTCCGTTCCAGGAAGACCAGGAAATCAACGGCTTCACCATCGGCTCAGTAGGCAACGCCACTGCCATTGACCACATCCAGGTATCCTACTCCAACGACGACTCCTACGAATGGTTCGGCGGAACGGTTAACGCCAAGTATCTTATTGCCTACAAGGGCTGGGACGACGACTTTGATACCGACAACGGCTTCAGCGGTACGGTTCAGTTCGGTTTGAGCGTACGCGACCCGCACATTGCCGACCAGTCGCAGAGCAACGGCTTCGAGAGCGACAACTGCGCCGACGGTGCCGCCGTAGCTCCCTACACCACCGCCCTGTTCAGCAACATGACCTTTGTGGGTCCGGCCACGGAAAAAAACATTAGCGAAGGCTTCCAGAACAACTCCAGCTACATCAACGCCGGCGGCCTCTACCCCAACAACAACTCCAAGCTCGGCCTCTTCCAGGCTGCCATGCAAATACGCCGCAGCAGCCGACTGAACTGCATCAACTCCGTTGCCGTAGGTTTCCCCATCGGTCTGATTATTGACGGCGACAAGGGCAACACCGTAGAAAGCGCCAAAAACGGCATGCTCAAACTCCAGAACCTCATCTTTGCCGGCATGACTGCCCTGGGTTCCGACAACAACAAGAAATACGAAGACCAGTATTACGACAAAACCACAGGTCAGTATGACCCCAGCCGCGTAAGCTACTCACACGAGTTCTTCATGGCTCAAACGGGCAACCAGGTAATGACCGAGAACCAGCTCGCCCTGAGCGACCCCGCCAACGTAGGACAAAACTACTGCCCTGCTGCCAACAGTCCGCTGCTTTCCGGCGCTTCGTTCAACGGCATCACCAGTCTCTTCCTCAACAAGGTAAGCTACATCGGCGCCTTTGGCGGAAACACGGACAATTGGATGAGCGGATGGACCAACTTTGACCCGCAGAACACGGTTTATTAAAAAAAGAAACCGAACCTTACGCAGGCGGACCCGCCTGCCTTGTGAACCTTACCTTAATAACCCATCAGCCGCCGCGGCTCGGAATCACATCCGAATGCCGCGGCGGCTGAGCGTTTTCCTCCGTCCGAAAAACATCTGCCCATGCCCTACGCCAGGTCACAAAGGTACGGACATAAAAAAAGGGATACCTCCGTATCCCAACCTAATTAACCTTAAATCTAATACTATGAAAAACACAGTGCAAAAGTAACGCCTTCACGCTATGCGTGCAAGCATTAGAACACGATTTTTATGCTGTATAACATTGTTTAGAAACTCAAATGAAAAATTGACAAGTTCACTAATCAATTCCGGCCAACTGCTCCTGCCCGACAGCCGCGCGTACGGCTCCACCCGCAGCCGAAACAATACACCACTCAAAAGAAAAAGGAAAAAAGAACACGGACCTTATGAAAACCAAACGGCACCTTAAACCAAAAAGACGGCGGATAAAAAATTTTTCCCGGCACCCTGCCCCAACCTCTCCCGCAGGCCCGAATGCCGGCGGCTCACCTTACGACACGGAGCGTAAGGGCATAAAAAAAGGGATACCTCTGTATCCCAACCTAATTAACCTTAAATCTAATACTATGAAAAACACAGTGCAAAAATAACGCCTTCACGCTATGCGTGCAAGCATGGGAGCATGATTTTTATGCTGTATAACATTGTTTAGAAACTCAAACGAAAAATTGGCAGATAAAGTTTACAAAAAATGCCTCACTTTCGGTAAGTCTGTACCCCCTGCCCGCCCGTATATCGGCAAAAAAACAGACCGCCGGACATAATTTAGAAAGGCAAAACCCTTTATTGGCAAATTAAGTAGTACCTTTGTGCCCGCAAAATCTGAATTGTCAAACCAAATCTCCTTATTATAGCATAAAAACAGAACTATGGAATGGCTCAATCATATCCTGCCGCTTCCGACAGACATACAAGCCGTAATCATCATTTGCCTGATATGTGCCGTAGGGCTCATGCTGGGCAAAATTCACGTGCGCGGCTTCTCGCTGGGCGTAACTTTCGTATTTTTCTGCGGCATTCTGGCCGGTAGCCTCGGCCTGACCATTGACCACAACATGCTCACCTATGCCGAGAGTTTCGGACTGGTGCTCTTTGTCTATGCGCTGGGCCTTCAGGTGGGTCCAGGTTTTGTCAGTTCGTTCCGTCAGGGCGGCACCACGCTCAACCTGCTGGCCATAGGCGTCATCCTGCTGGGCACACTCATTGCCCTGCTGGCCGTGGGGCTGACGGGCGTAAGCCTGCCCGACATGATGGGTGTGCTGTGTGGCGCCACTACCAACACGCCTGCCCTGGGTGCGGCCCAACAGACGCTGCAGCAGATGCACCTGCCTTCGGCCGGAGCGGCCCTGAGCTGCGCTGTGACCTATCCGCTGGGCCTTATCGGCGTCATCCTGGCCATCGTCATCATGAAACCCCTGCTCTACAAGCGACAGTCGCCGGCAGCCGACCTTCACAACGACGACGAGGCCTTCATCTGCTCCTACCAGATCTGCAACCCCGCCATCTACGGAAAAAGCCTCAACAACCTGACGGGCCTGAACAGCAAGCAGTTCGTAGTGTCGCGCCTGTGGCGTGACGGCAAGGTCATCCTGCCCGACGCCACCACCAGCCTGCAGGAGGGCGACCGCCTGCTCGTCATCACCAAACAGAAATATGCCGACCAGCTGACCGTGTACTTCGGCAGCCGCGACAAGACCGACTGGAACAAAAACGACATCGACTGGAACAAGCTTGACCACCGCCTGGTGTCGCAGCGCATCATCATCACCCGCCCCGGCATCAACGGCCACAAGCTGGGCGACCTGCACCTGCGCAACCGCTACGGCGTTACCGTAAGCCGCGTGTTGCGCTCGGGCATCAATCTGGTGGCCTCGCCCTCGCTCATCCTCTGCATGGGCGACCGCGTCACCCTGGTGGGTGAGCAGCAGAACATCAAGCGCGCCGCCGCCGAGCTGGGCAACTCCGTCAAGAGCCTTGACGAACCCAACCTGATGACCATCTTCATCGGTATTGTGCTGGGCCTGACCTTCGGCTTCATTCCGCTCCACATTCCCGGCATGTCGTTCCCCGTACGGCTGGGTCTGGCCGGCGGCCCCATCATCATGGGCATTCTCATCGGCGCCTACGGCCCGCGCTTCCACATGGTTACGTACACCACCAACAGCTCCAACCTCATGCTCCGCTCGCTGGGCCTCTCTATCTATCTGGCCTGCCTGGGCCTTGACGCCGGGGCCGACTTCCTGACCACCGTCATGCGGCCGGCCGCCCTTATCTGGATTGCAGTGGCCATGGTCATCACGCTGCTGCCCGTCATCATCATGGGAGCCGTATCCGTCATGTTCAGCAAACAGAGCTTTTCAGCCACCTGCGGCATGGTATGCGGCGCCATGGCCAACCCCATCGCCCTGAACTATGCCAACGACACCCTGCCCGGCGACGAAGCCTCAGTGTCGTACGCCACCGTCTACCCCCTCTGCATGTTTGCCCGCGTCATCCTGGCCCAACTCATCGTCATGTTCTTTGCCTGACGGGGAATGCCCGGTCTTGCCGCGCTGACAAAATGATGAATATCTGCGTATATTCTTACACGGAAACTACAAAAACATTACAGAATGTAAGGTAAAAACAACCAATAAGGGCGAAAATAAGGACAAGTTAGATTTTTTAACACATAAAATCGACGGAAATATGCCCTAAGTTTTGGAACGTTTCAGAATTAATCGGTACATTTGTAACATGTTTTTCACAGTAATAGATTTAAGGTTAACAAGGTGTGGGGCACGGTGGTGCCCCTTTTTTATTATCCGCCATTCAGAACACTGAAAAAAACAGCCTTCGCATTTTCCAAACGACAACTCCCCCCACCAATGCTCCTGCTACCGGACTCCATACGGCAGTCTGTCAGCCGAATTTTGATAAAAAAAATTTTTTTCAGCCGAATTTTTTGTATCTTGCATTCCATAAAAACCATTCCTTAACCACATGAAAGCACTTTTTATCACCACCTTACGCCCCGGCAGGGGCTTGAGTTTCGGACTGAGCCTGATATTGTGCCTCAGTTTATTCACGGCCTGCAAAAGCCAACAAGCCCCAACAAACCTAAGCCAAAACGGCAAGGAACTGTACAACATGAACGGCAAGAAGATTCTGTCGGACCAGTTCGAAAAAATTGACTTCTTTATAGGTAACTACCTCGTACAGAAGGGCAACCTAAAAGGGCTCTACAACACGAGCGGAAGACAAATCCTACCCTGCCAGTTTCAGAACATTGACTTCTTTATGGGCAACTACCTTGTGCAGAAAGACAACCTAAAAGGTCTCTACGACACAAGCGGAAGACAAATCCTACCCAGCCAGTTCCAGAACATTGACTTCTATATGGGTAACTACCTTGTGCAGAAAGACAACCTGAAAGGTCTCTACGACACAAGCGGAAGACAAATCATGCCCTGCCAGTTCGACAAAATTGAACTCTATATGGGCAACTACCTTGTGCAGAAAGGTAATCTAAAAGGGCTCTACAACACCAACGGTATACAAATCATGCCCTGCCAGTTCGACAGAATTGACTTCTACACGGGCAACTACCTTGTGCAGAAAGACAACTTAAAAGGGCTCTACAACACAAGCGGAAGACAAATCATGCCCTGCCAGTTCGACAGAATTGACTTCTATATGGGTAACTACCTTGTGCAGAAAGGTAATCTAAAAGGACTCTACAACACCAACGGTATACAAATCATGCCCTGCCAGTTCGACAGAATTGACTTCTACACGGGCAACTACCTTGTGCAAAAAGGGAAAAAGAAGGGGCTCTACAACGCAAACGGAAAAGAAATCATGCCCTGCAAATACAAGAACATCACGATGTATCGTGGCGAATGGCTGGGCGAGATGTAAGCCGAACATATACTTCGTAAATTTTCCAACTTCCTACCTATGAACACACCTACCTCCCTACGCCTCGGCAGAGGCCTGAGTTTCGGGCTGAGCCTGATATTGTGCCTCAGCTTCTTCACGGCCTGTAAAAGCCAGCAAATGAACGGCAAGAAAATTCTGTCGGACCAGTTCGAAAAAATTGAATTCTTTAAGGGTAACTACCTTGTGCAGAAGGGTAACCTAAAAGGGCTCTACAACACGAGCGGAAAACAAATCCTGCCCTGCAGTTTCGACAGAATTGAACTCTATACGGGTAACTACCTCGTACAGCAAGGCAATAAAAAGGGGCTCTACTACACCGATGGAAAAGAAATCCTGCCCTGTAACTTCGACAGAATTGAACTCTATACGGGTAACTACCTCGTACAACAAGGCAATAAAAAGGGGCTCTACTACACCGACGGAAAAGAAATCCTACCCTGCAATTTCGACAGAATTGAACTCTATACGGGAAATTACCTCGTACAACAGGGCAACAAAAAGGGACTCTACAACACGAGCGGAAAAGAAATCATGCCCTGCAAATTCAACAGGATTGAACTCTATACGGGAAACTACCTCGTACAACAGGGCAACAAAAAGGGACTCTACAACACGAGCGGAAAAGAAATCCTACCCTGCAATTTCGACAGAATCGAACTCTATACGGGAAATTACCTCGTACAACAGGGCAACAAAAAGGGACTCTACAACACGAGCGGAAAAGAAATCATGCCCTGCAAATACAAGAACATCACGATGTATCGTGGCGAATGGCTGGGCGAGATGTAAGCAACCAAAAGCTAAGAGCTATTGTTTTTTGTTAATTGTGCTTGCGGGCCGACCTTCGGCCCGCTCTTTTTGTCTATATTTGTAGGAGAGACAGGATGCGGCGCAGCCACTCCGGTACGGCAGATGCCCGGTCGGTGGACGCCCCATCCCTCCAAACAGTCAGAACCAGGCGCGCCCGCTTTCGCGGAACTGCCCCAATCTCCCAAAAGCTATGATGAAAGAACGAACCGTACGCATTTTCTGCAAAAACAACCAACAATACTACGACATTCCGGCCGGTTCCACACTCGAGGACCTGTATCCCCTGACGAACCTGGACATGCCCTACGGACCGGTGAGTGCCAAGGTCAACAACAAGGTGGAAGGTCTGCACTTTGTATTTTTCAACAACAAGGATGTGGAATTTCTTGACATCACCTCGGCCTCGGGCCTGCGCACCTACACGCGCTCGCTGTTCTTTGTGCTCTACAAGGCTGTGAGCGACCTCTACCCCAACAGCCGTCTGCGCATTGACACGCCCGTATCCAACGGATACTACTGCCGCCTGCAGATAGGACATGAAGTGACGGAGGAAGACGTGGGCCGCCTGCGCCTGGAAATGCACCGCATCGTGGCGCGCAAACTGCCCTTCCATCGCGTAACGTGCCACACGAACGAGGCCATCGAGCTGTTCAAGCGCGAAGGGCGCACCAACAAGGTGAAACTGCTGGAGAGCACGGGCCTGCTCTACACCACCTACTACACCCTCGACGGCCTGCCCGACTACTACTACGGCTCCCTGCTGACCAATACGGAGCAGCTGTACATGTTCGACATCATCAAATTTGCCGACGGAATCCTGCTGCGCCTGCCCGACCCTGAAAATCCCTCGCAGCTGCGCCGCATGGTGCCGCAGCCCAAGATGCTGGAGGTGTTTGACGACCACCACCGCTGGCAGAACATTCTGGGCATCTCCACCATCGGCGAGTTCAACGAAGCCTGCGCCAAAGGAGCCACCAACGAGCTGATCAACGTGTCGGAAGCCCTGCAGGAAAAGAAAATCAGTGCCATAGCCGACCGCATAGCCTCCGACCCCCGGCGCCGCGTCATCCTCATCAGCGGTCCCTCGTCGAGCGGCAAGACCACCTTCTCCAAACGCCTCTCCGTACAGCTCATGGCCTGCGGCCTCTGGCCCATGCCCATCTCGCTGGACGACTACTTCGTAGACCGCGACAAGACGCCCCTCGACGCCCAGGGCGAATATGACTTTGAAAACATCGAGGCGCTCAACATCCCGCTGCTCACGCAGCACATCAATGCCCTGCTGCAGGGCGAGGAGGTGGAACTGCCGCGCTACAACTTCCAGACCGGACGCAGCGAGAAAAGCGGCAAGCGCGTCCGTCTGGAGAACCATCAGATTCTGCTGCTCGAGGGCATACACGCCCTCAACCCCGCCCTGACGGCCGACATTGACGACAGCTGCAAATTCAAAATTTATGCCTCGGCGCTGACCACCATCCTGCTGGACGACCACAACTACATCCCCACCACCGACAACCGCCTGCTGCGCCGCATCGTGCGCGACTACAAATACCGCGGCTACTCGGCCCTCGACACCATACGCCGCTGGAAATCGGTGCGTCAGGGTGAAGAAAAATGGATTTTTCCCTATCAGGAAAATGCCGATGCCATGTTCAACTCGGCCCTGCTCT
>ERZ780034.891-NODE-891-length-10333-cov-3.46565_pt1 | contig 10333 bp, 7 predicted proteins | sample MGYA00511855_ERZ780034 | MGnify/ENA primary metagenome ERZ780034 (study PRJEB29588, sample SAMEA2148024) | human gut metagenome | biome: human gut; feature: human-associated habitat; material: faeces | place: Denmark | collected 2008/2010 ...
GATAAGCATGAATACTATGCATCAATGATGGTTTTTCTTCTCCCATAGTCCATGCTTCATCTATCGGAATCGCATCAATATCTGCTGTATGTATATTATTAATAGTCAATAACATAACTTTTTCTGTTGGTAGTCAATTTAGGGTATTCCCCATTGTATAGGCACTTTTGCAAGTGCTTATATATTGTGTTATTAAAAATTTCACTTATTTATTAAGTATTTTATACATTTTACACACGTAACCATCTATATTTCCATACGCCCTCTGAACCGCCTTTATTTAAAGGCGATTCAGAAGATGTTAAAAATAGAAAGTGATTGAATTTAACATTTATTTTTGTATAAAGCAAGGTATAAGTGCCACTTTGTCTACATTAGAACTTGCTTTGGATATAAGACGACTAACCAGCTCCTTGATATACCATCCAGGAGACAACTTATTCATATTACAACTTTCTATGACAGAGAACATGAAGGCATAGTCAAGCGCAGAATCTTCACTGCCGATATTCAGACAGTTTTTATGATTCAGCTTGATGTGTCTCATCATTTGTTCTGCCAAGTTGTTACGGAAGCCAACCATTTTGCCTCTGTTTCCGAGATTGCAGATTTCTCAAGCATAGCAGTAAGTTTTGATATTTTCTCGTTCAAGGAAGCTATCAAATTATCTGATGCCTTCTGATGACAAGCTCTCTCCTCCATTACACGCTTGACATTTTCACGATTATCAATGCGCAATTGTTTGAGTTCTGCCGTATGACGTTCTGCCCGATTCTTCATCTGCTGCATGTAGAACTCCTTCATGTTATCAAGCTGGGCCTTGAAGAACTGACGGTCCTCTTCACGTTGACGTTCAAAGTCGACACGTATGGCTTGATCGTGGGCTACTATATCTATCTGCCCACGATTCGCTGTAGCCTTCTCTTCCTTAAGACGGACTATCTCAGCATAAGCCAAACGTAACTTCATTTCGTCATTCATATCCATAAAGGTAATAATTTGTGGTTATTTAGAGTTGCCCATGCAGGGCGCATTGTGGTATGTTTCCTTTTACCCAGGGTGATGCCCTGGGCTATGGAGGAGCTGCCCCGATGGGGCGCAAGGCTTGTCTTATTTTCATTGTTCTCACTTATCGAAAAAGTTTCATACTTTTTTTATAATTTAAGCCCTAATTTGAGTGCTTACATATTAAATTCCCCTTTACTCTTGACATCGCTTGCGCAAGATTATACCTTTGCAACTGTTGAATGTTGAGTTTTGAATTGTGCGCTTTGCGCATTAGGATTTGTTCAATGTTGAATTGAGAATACCTAAATCAAAATCCAAAATTGAATAATTCACAATCGGCTTAGCCGACAATTCAAAACTCAAAATTCAAACAGGTATCCGTAGTTGTTTTGCAATGCCTCAAATTCTGTTTCGCAGCGATTATGCAGTTCTTTGTTGCTGTCTTTGAATATCTTTATAGCTTTCTCTATCTCTTCCATTAAGGTTCTTCCTGCTTCAAAGATGGGTCTAAGCTCGTCCTTGAAATAGTCGATGAAAGGCGCATAGTAGTAGCCTATCTCTTCTATCATGAAATAGAAGGTGTCATAGGCATCTTTCAGATCCAGTTTCTTATCTCTTACATCGGCGAGTGTCTGAAGTCGGAGTATTTCGATGTTTTCTACCTGAGCAGCCACTTCTTGGGCGGTCTTCACACGGTGGAAGTAACGGTCGATAAAGGCGTTGCGCTCATGCAAGTTGCGCTTGTAGAATAGCTCGCGTTCTTTTTTGTCTGCCTCGTTCTTGTTTACTTCCTCAAAACGTTCGGCATGTACGCCTGATAAGGCTACTGCCATTCCACCGACATCCATAACGAGCTTGCGGTCTCGGGCTATGCGGATTACATAACCTTCGAGTCCAGCATATTCACCAGTCACAATGCGAAGTAGGGTGCGGTTCTTGGAATAATAAACAAAAGGACGAAGAAGGAAGCGGAGACGTTCTGGCTCGGTTTCTGCCACACGCATGAATGGCTCCATCTGGTTACAAGGGATAGTGGCAACCTTTCCTGTACTACAATTGTTACAGAGTTTGTATGAATTTACGTTTTTATTTAAGTAGTCCTGTAATGTTTCTGGGTCACCTTGCAGGAATATCAGTCCACTTACCGAAGGGGTTTCCACTTCGCGCATTCCGCCTCTGTTCCTGTGACGGGGGACATATTTTATTGTCTTATGCACAAAATGGGTTACTCCATCTTTCTTTAGCTGTTCTTCTATCGACTTTACTTTTTGATTGTGTACAAAAAGATAACTCCATGACGTGCAGTTATCTTTCACCTGCGAACACTTCTTTATCGCTGAACCAATCATTTCGTCTGGCTCAGAAATGTGTGTGCCCTCTGGAAATTCATTGCTTTCAGATGTCTGAAAACGCTTTGTTTCGTCGGCTGTAGACTGAGAAACCGTGCAATCCTGCTTCATAACTTCTCCGCTACTTTATGTCACTGCTGGCTACCATCACCTGGGATGACAATGCCATTTTTACAATAACATTGTTCATAAAATCATACTATCTGTGTGTATGTTTGTCCAGTTATGGGATTCAATGTTTTACAAATCAAATGTGCTGATTGCGCCGCATTTTCACCTCATAGTGGCTTTGTGTCTCTATCTCTTTACGTTCTGTTTTCACATGACAAAACTGTATCTACCTGTAAAGGTACTACTTTTCCTTCACTTCTTATCATTTTTGAATGAAAAAGTTTAGCAAACCCCGAATTTCCCCTAAAATGTTTTACAAATCCGCCCTTACAAGGCTTCAAAAGCCCTTTGTTTACAGCATTCTTCCCTTTGTGCATGTTTTATCATGTGAAAACAATCACTCCTCCCTCCATTTGTTAAACAATACTCAACCTCCAATTCTCTTTATAATCCTCTTGTTCGCCTCATTGATTCTTGATATATTGATGGAGTTCAGATACACCTGTGTCGTCTTTATGGAATTATGTCCCATTCCCTCACTGATGACAGCGATAGGTATGTTCATATCTCTGGCCACGCTTGCCCAAGTATGCCGTGCGACATAAGTGGTAAGTGGCATTTTCGCTGCATGCTGCCTGTCATGGATTAATACAAGGCTAATTCTGTATTGCCTTCTTTAGTAAAAATCATCATTCCAAATTTTGGAAGGTGCCAAATAGCAGCAGTTGATATTGCTGTCCGCCGAATCTTTAATGCAATAAAAGCCCGAAATCCCATTAAACTGGGGTTTCGGGCTAAAGATTTGTGACTTCGGAGTTTTAGCTGACAGCTATAAAGACCAAACCTTCATTTGATGACCTCTAAGTCCCAGCTCCATTTGTCGAAATAGAGGTTGCCGCCCTGCCATTCTACTTCTCCACGCTGGAAATCAACCGTCTCGCTGCGTGGCCATTTCTTAACAGGGGATAAACTTTCTCCGAAATCTGAGTTGACGACCATTCTCCATGAGTCTATGCCCCCAAGGAAGAACCACTTTTCATTCTCATTCTTGGCGTAAGTAGGGATTCCGAACGACATGTCAACAGGCACCCAGCCAATGCCCTCGAAATATATCTCACCCCAGTCATGGAGGTTCTCGGCATTGGGATGAAGCATGAAACCACTCTCAAAATGCGCGGGAATGCCACTGATACGACAGAGCGTCAGGAAAAGAAGTGTCACTTGACCGCAATCGCCATGATGGTTCTCAAGCACATATTCCGGGATGTTCTCTATCGTGGAATATTCTCTCGCCGAAGCCCAAGGGAAGTTATCGTTTATCCACTTGAAAATACGTTGTGCCTTAATCACGGGGTTCGTTACCCCTTGTGTCAGACTATCAGCCAGCTGCCTTAACCTTGGCGTGAAAACAATGTGGCGGTCGCGTTCGGATGTGTACTTCTTGTACAAGGCGGAGCTTGTGTCATAAGGCTTTACCGATTTCGATAGCATGTTGAACCAACTGCCATACGAGACATACTCAAACTCCTCTGAAAAGACGGTAGGTTTCCCAGCCTCCGCTTTCCTTTCCATATAAACTGACGAATGGGCACAATCAACGGGAGAACGCTGATATTGGCTCTCACTCGTTGATAGCAGCTTTACATTTTGCTGCCTTGCGACGTCTGTTCGCGGGAATGGAAGCCAACAACGTATTGTTTCCCCATCGGGCACGGCATCGGCTTTCACGGTCAATGTGTATTTGACCTTTATCTTCTTTGGCTCGGCCAAGCGTTTCTGATTGCTTGGTGCATTGCTTATGATTTTAGGCACATTCTCCATGTCGGCTTTTTCCGTGCCTTCCAATGCTTCGCCGTCTTTCTTCAACTTAATGGCCCTGCACGTCTTGTCAATGCGAAACAGGTTGGGCGCCGCATTATAAAAATACCTCTTCTCGCCGTCAATGACGCGCAGCTCCAAGGCACCGCTCTTCTCCCATGTCCTCATTTGAGTCTCCGTGACGTTGGGAATATAGCGATGAATATAATCCAACACGCTCTTCTCATCCTTGCAGAAATCAACGAGCAAGCGATGGTGCAGGTCAGCTTCCCATGAATAGCCCTTGCTACAGTTCTGGGCTGACACAGGCGCGTTAGACAGCAAGCCGATGGTTAATCCCACAAGATACATTAATCTTTTCATTGCCTTTGTTAAATTGGTTGGTGCCTTATTTTATTATTGACGAAGCCACTGCGTTGGCAACGTATGAGCGAAGTGCGATAACGCTGCCCTTGCCATCTGGATGAACACTGTTGGTAAGAAGGATTACGCTGACGTCGTTTACTGGGTCAATTACAATGCTTGTGCCAGTGAATCCCGTGTGCCCGTATGTTGCCGGACTAAGCATGTCGCCATTGTTTGAGGCATAATCGGAATGACAGTCCCATCCTGGCGTGCGTCCGAATTTAGCCGCTCTCCTTGGCACGGTGCGCATGGTCTTCACCGCCGCTGCGCTTAATATGCGGTGGCCATTCCAAGTCCCGCCGTTTTGGAGTGCCGCGCATAGTATGGCAATGTCCTCTGCAGTTGAGAACACGCCCGCGTTGCCCGATATGCCGCCATTGATGATGCGTGCCAATGGGTCGTGGACTACTCCTTGCAGGCACTTGCCGTCGGCCTGTTTCTCTGTTGGTGCGCACTGCTTGGCAAGCGCGGGAGATGGAGTATAGGCAGTGTGCCGCATGCCCAAGACGTCAAAGATGTGCTTCTTGGCGAAGACATCAAGGCTCTCGCCGGAGATGGTCTCAATGATTCGTTGCAACGTGATATAATTGATGCAACTGTACTGAAAATCTGTTGTTGGCTCGAAGTCGCGTTTGCAATGAGAGATATAATCTATCAGTCCGTCGCGGTTAGGCGCGCCGTATTTTTCCTTAACCTTGTTGATGTCCGCGTATGGTGGCAATCCTGAGACGTGTGTCATCAAGTCGACGACACGTATCGACGTGACGTTGCCGGCGGAGTCTTTCCAATTCTCGAATCCCGGAATGAACTTGTCCACACGGTCAAGAAGCCTTAACTTTCCCTGCTCGATAAGCACCCAAGCTGATATTGCCGTCGACATGGCCTTGCTGCACGATGCCATATCGAAGACCGTCTCAGTGGTCATTTTCTCCACCTTCGGGTACACCCTCTTGTTGCCATAAGCCTTCAGATACGCTATTTTTCCATGTCGCACCACGCAAAGCACGGCTCCGGGAGCGTCTTTCTCGGCAATGGCCTTGTTGATGGCACTGTCGGCATAAAGAAGTTGAGAAGCGTCCAACCCAACTTCCGCCGGTTCACAATGTTCAAGACCTTGAGCGTTAGCATTGACGATGCCAAGCATCAGGCCAATAACAATTAACAATTTCTTCATACTCTCTGTATTATTTCTTGGCATTATTACGACTAATCAGCAAGCACAGCCCTATGAATGTAAAGAGCGCGTTAAGGATAAGCAGCTCATAGCTGAACTTGTATCCATTAAACCATGTCTCGGAGTTCTCTTGGAGAATGAAACACAGTATAGGTGACACTATAGCCACGAGTGGCACATATTTGTCTTTAGTCTTTGCCTTCACGATTATGCCGAAGGCGAACATTCCAAGTATGGGGCCATAGGTGTAACTGGCAAGCACGTAAACGGCATCTATCACGCTCGTGTTGTTGAGCAGTCCGAATACATAGATGACAACCGCCATCAATAATGCCATGAAGACGTGCACCGTCTTTCTTGTCTTGGTCAGGGACGTGCCATTCGGGTCGTTGGCGTTCTTCTTGTCAGCGTCAAGAATGTCGAGCGTGAACGATGTGGTAAGGGCTGTGAGCGCTGAGCCTGCCGCGGAATAGGCCGCGGAGAACAAGCCCACGACGAAAAGCACGCCGACAATCGCGGGCAGATATTGACTTGTGGCCACTGCCGGGAACAGCGTGTCGCCCGTGGCGGTGATGCCAACCTTTGAGGCAAAGAGGTAAAGAAGCACGCCAAGCATCAAGAACAGGAGGTTGATGAAGAATTGGCACACTATGCTGACCATCATGTTCTTTTGCGAGTCTTTGTAGTTTCGGCAGCTAAGGTTACGTTGCATCATGTCCTGGTCGAGTCCAGTAGTGGCTATCATCGTGAAGATTCCGGCTATGAACTGCTTGAAGAAATAACGCTTGTCGTTGACGTCATCGAAGAAGAAGACCTGGCTCATGCTGCTGTTGGATATTGACTGGAACATCCCCTTAAAGCCAAGGTTCAACTCTGATGATATGAAGACTATGCAGAGCACGACAGAGAGGATGAGGCACAACGACTTGAGCACGTCGGTCCAAATGACTGACTTCACGCCTCCTCGACAAGTGTATATCCAAACGAGGAACACGGTGAGAAACACGTTTAATACAAAAGGCAGGTGGAATGGCTCAAAGACAAGCAGCTGAAGGGTAAGGCATACAAGGAAAAGCCTGACAGACGCGCCAAGCATCTTGGAGATGAAAAAGAACCATGCCCCGGTCTTATGAGACCGCGCCCCGAACCTGTCCTCCAGATATTGGTACACCGACACCAGTTTCATCTTATAGAACAATGGCACCAAGACAAACGCTATGATGAACTGCCCCACGACAAACCCCATCACCATCTGCAGGTAAGAGAAACTCTTGTCGGCCACCAAGCCGGGGACCGACACGAATGTCACGCCCGACAGGAAAGAGCCCATCGTGGCTATGGCCACGAGAAACCAAGGCTGTTTTCTTCCCCCGAGGAAGAAGCCTTGGTTGTCGGTCTTTCTTCCTGCGAGCCAAGACACTGTGAAAAGTATTATGAAATAGGCTATTATGGTTATCGTTACGGTTATCGGACTCATGTTGTTTGGGTTAAGATTATTATAATAATATGTGTCAGAGCTTCACTTTCACTTTCTTTGCCTTGCTTTCGTTCGACATCTTGTCGAGGGCTGTCACTATGTAAGTGTATTTGTTCCGCCCCTTGTCGTATGGTAGTTTATAGAACGTGTCTGACGTTATGGCTACAATCTTTGAGGGATCCTCGATGTTCACCTTCTCGTCCTTTGCAAAGCGATATACCACATATTGTTTTGCCACGTCGTTCCATTGCTTTCCGCGCGGCACGGACCAGAAGAGTATGTAGCCATCGCGTGTCCATACCGCTTTCACCTTGCGAGGTTTCTTTGGGCGCTTGCCGTCTATGAAGGGCATCAAGGGTTGCAAGGCTGGATGTTTCCAATAGGCCGTGCGCAACACCGACCCGTAGTTGCCAACGTTGTCCTCCACGGCTTGTGCATACCAAAGCACGGTGCCTTGCACATGTGGCAAAGACCTGTGGAGCTGGTGTTTTGCCGGCATTTGGTTGATGTTGGGATTGTCAAGGTCGGTAGAGTTGGCCGTTGCGACCACGCTCTCGCCAATATACAGTGGGCGGTTGGCCGCATGCTTGTCCCACCATTTTATCAAGGTCTTGTAATCGGCCACACGATGGCCTATGTTCCAATAGAGCTGTGGCACGCAGTAGTCTACCCAACCATTGTTGACCCAAAGCAGCACGTCGGCATAGAGGTCATCGTAGTTTTGTAAGCCATTAGTGGCTGAGCCATTCTTTGGGTCGCTGCCCTGGTTGCGGTATATGCCGAACGGAGACACGCCAAACTTCACCCATGGCTTGCGTTTGTGTATCGTCTCGTCGAGCTGCTTGATAAAACGGTTCACATTGTCGCGACGCCAGTCGCCTATGTTCTTGAAACCGCGTGGATTGGCGCGAAACTGGTTCTCGTCTGGTATGGTCTCGCCTGCCACCGGGTATGGATAAAAATAGTCATCGATATGAAGTCCGTCAATGTCGTAACGGCCCACTATGTCGTCAACGACCTTGCATGTGTAGTCTGCTGCTGCCTTGCATGCCGGATTCAAGATAAGCTGTCCGCCATAAGCGAAAGTCCAGTCAGGATGCTGTGCTGCCACGTGGCCGTTGGCGAGCGACGACGTGCCCTTTGTCTTGGCCCTGAAAGGGTTAATCCACGCGTGCAGTTCCATTCCGCGACGGTGGCATTGGTCTATCATCCACTGCAACGGATCCCAATAAGGACTCGGCGCCTTGCCTTGCTGTCCGCTGAGGTAGCGACTCCAAGGCTCATAGTCACTTTTGTAAAGGGCGTCGCACTCCGGACGCACTTGAAAGATGATGGCGTTCACGCCGTCGGCTTTCAGCACGTCGAGTTGCCTGCTCAGCTTTTGCTGTATCACTTGCGTTGGCAGACCTTGAAACTGTCCGTTTACGGCTTGGATCCATGCTCCACGAAACTCTCGCTTCTGGGCGAACGTGCCTAATACGGACAATAATAGTATGGCTATAAAATAGAATCGTTTCATAATGTGTACAAAGTTACAAAAAATAAGGGCACAAACAACATGTTCATGCCCTTATTTTTAATCCAATATGTTTTCCAAACAATAATTTTGTTCTCTTTATGAAATCTTAGCCATCAGAATCGGTAGCCAATTGTAAACAATAACTGGTTACGATTTACACTGACCTTAGAGGCGTCGGCGATATTTGAGTAGGTCTCGTCTTCCTTGCTTGAGGGATAATAGCTCATGAAAGGATAGAAGTCGCCTTTGGTGCTGCTGTATTGATAAGCTATGTCGGCGAAGAACTTGTCGAGCGTAAAGCCGAGACCGCAAGTGTAGCGGTGTGTCGCTTTCCAGTTGGTGTAATCAGCCGACGTGGCATATCCCACGCCAGGAGACTGCAGCGAACCGTCACGATACGCGTTGTCGTTAAACTGCGGCGACATGTAGTTGTAACCCACGCGGATGGCCATCTGCGGTGTTGGCTTATACTCCAAGCCCACCTTCAGCAAGTGCACGCTCTTGAGGTTCAGCTCCGTGTCGTTGTTCATCGCGTCATCCGAATTGCTGTCGGAATAGTAGCTTCCAGTCCAATCGTCATAGTAGGTGTTGCCATCATTTATGCGGTTGTCTATGGCGCCGTATTTCTGATACTCATAGGTGATGCCCATGGCGAGATTGTTGCCGAAGGTGTTTCCCAGGCTCACGCCAAACTTCCACGGCGTGTAGACCTTGTAGTCGTAGTCGATTGAGTTGCCTGTTTCGCTGCCGTTGTTGACAGGATAGAACGTGAGGTCATAGGCTCCACGCATCGTAAGGTCGTAGAACACTGGCGTATTGACGTAGAGGCCGATACGGAAGGGCGACTCGGCCATAGGGCGGAATATCGCGCCAAACTTGACGTCGAAGCCCGTGCCGTCTATCTTCAGCTGCTCATAGTTGTCAGACAAGGCTCCCGTGGCGTCGTTCTCTGCATAGAGCTTGTTGCCGCGATAGTTCACGTCGTGCAAGCCAAACGTGGCGCCGAGGAACACCCGGTCGTTGATGTTTCCGCTCACGTTGAAATCGTATTCGCCAATATATCCATACTCATGCTGGCCGAAGGCGTATGACGTGGCGTTATAATATGTCATCCCGCCCTTGTCGTTGGCGAGGAATTGGGCATAGCTGTCGTCCACGGCATTCCATGCCATGCTTCCCTTCTCTGCCAACCCATTGGCGTATTTTGCCGCGCTGAGCTTGTTGAGCGAGGCGTTGTTTAGCTTGCCGCTGGTTGACAGTATCTGGTCGAAATTGCGGCTCTTGTGATAGTTGAACCCGAGGTTCAGCCAAGAGTTGCGTCCTGTCCTTGAAGCCCAAACGAAGCCAACTTGGTCAAAGCTTGCGTTGGTGGCGTCGCCCTTGAAGTCCAAGCCTTTGTCCTTCTTGGCGTTGTCGCCCGACTGCGAGAGTATTCCGCCGGAGATGGCAAACTGCGACTTTCGAAACAGTCC
>ERZ780034.896-NODE-896-length-10292-cov-4.16421_pt1 | contig 10292 bp, 6 predicted proteins | sample MGYA00511855_ERZ780034 | MGnify/ENA primary metagenome ERZ780034 (study PRJEB29588, sample SAMEA2148024) | human gut metagenome | biome: human gut; feature: human-associated habitat; material: faeces | place: Denmark | collected 2008/2010 ...
CAGCGTGTAAATCAAATTCTCTGTGGTTATGAGGATGCCAATGATTGTGACCGTCCGCACTGTGACCAAGAAGGCTTTGGAGAAACTCCATGGCTCTGACAGTAAAGACAATGTTGTGATACGTCGGTATTACAAGTTGGACTACAAGGCACAGAGTTGGAAACATGAGCAGCGCGTCATAGCCAAGATCGAGGTAAGCACCAAGGGAACCAATATACGGTTCGTTGTCACGAAGAACAGGAACAATTCACCCGAAACCATCTACAAAAGATATTGCAAACGCGGTGAGATGGAACTTTGGGTAAAAGACGTCAAGTATTTCAAGGCAGACCGTATGTCATGCGCAAAAGTCCGTTCTCCCTAAGAACTTCACTAACAACCTTTAACTTTCATATTGTTAGTTTTGGCTTCTGTCACTTCCATTTGTACAAATTTATTTAAAACACGCGTTCCTGATTGATAATATTTTCATGTAAAATGAAAAAAAACACGGAAAATGTTGGCTACTATAATAAATTTTACTTAACTTTGCAATTAGTGTTAATATTATCAATCAAATAGAAAAGCATTTTTGTTTTGTAAAACCCTTTGTTATTATGATGAGAATAACCATTAAGAAAACGGTACAGTATGCCTTTTGCCTACTGACAGTATTGCCTGCTATGGCAGGAAACCCAAAGACAACACTCAGTGTGCAGACTTATGGATACAAGGGGAATATGGTCTACTTTGATTGCGTACAAACACCGTTCATAAAGCAGGAGTTCTATAGCAACGAAGGTGAAGAGCACGTGTATTCATTCGACACTGAAAGTTCCATTGTGATGCTTGTCAACGGGCGCACGCAACTATTCCTGCAACCAGGAGACAGTCTGCATGTCAACCTAACATACGAAGGCAAGCAAGTCAACGTGTCAAACATCAGCGGCACAAATGGAGCCGTGAGTGCGAACAATCTGATGCAAAGTGTGGAGGAAGTGAGACGAAACATGCGCTATAGGTCTCAACTTCTCGGTTGTGCGGCATTGAATATCACTCCCCAAAGTCGCATTAACGACTCAAAGACATTGCTCACAAGAGTGCAGGAACTTATAAAGAAAGCGGAGAACATATCGCCGGAGATCGCCACATACATAACAGCCGAGACGGAAGGTAGCGTCTATCTGTCTTTCATGGAATACCCCGTATTGTACGCGGATGTCAGGAAAGTTCCCGTTGAAAAGCAGGAAATAGGCGACTACTCACGGCTCATGGATGGATTTGTGCCACGCACTGACGCAATGTCTCTCAGTTCTCCCGAATACGTGAGTATGCTTATGCGCTACTGCTTCTACCGCAATGAACTGAAAGCGAGGCAAGAAGGCAAGACTTATGTCTTTCCTAACGAGTTTGAAGCCATGTACGGCGAATTGGCGCAGTTCTATGATGGGGCGGTGCGCGACGCCGTTCTTTACAACTTGATATGTAATTTCATACGTGGCGGAAAAGAGGTCGATCGCGCCGATGCCATAATAAAAGACTATAAAGACAAGTACAACAAAAACGCTTTTTACGCGAAAGTGCTTGACAGTCTTATGCAATGACCCAGAAAACAATAGCGACAAAAGACATTATTTTATAACTTGACGGGTCAAACCAACGTCTGACATCCGGATAACTGGCAAGACAATCCTTGTTGAATTCACTTATTTTGATACCGTCCTACTTGTATTAACACTAAAAACAGTGATTTATGAGAAGAAAAAGCAAGATGCAGTCATTCTGTAAGGCGGCCTTTCTCATCCTCTTCACGCTCCTTTTGCCGGTCGGCATGACTGCGCAAAATCCCATGGGAGGGAGTAATTGGAAAGAAACAAAGGTAACCTTGCGAGTAAGCGATGAACCTTTGGGCTTCGTTCTCCAAAAGGTTGCCAAAGCGGCAGGTGCCACCTTGGAACTTCAGGACGTTGCCATTGTGGGCATCAACGAGCCAACCACGCTCAACGTAACGGACATGCCATTGGACAAGGTGCTTGGTCGTTTGATCGGAAACCAAAACATCCGTATCCGCTACGAGTATGGGAGGCAGATTGTAATTGAGGCGGACAAGACTCAGCCCGCCGTGCAAGAGGTGGAGAAAAACTCCTACATCGTCAACGGACAAGTCATAACGGGCGACACCAACGAACCCGCCGTCGGCGCGACCATTGTCATCACCGATGGAACGAGCAAGACGGGAGGCACAATGCTTGGCGGCTGCATCACCGACGCAGACGGAAAGTTCAGCCTCCGCGTAGGCCGCAAGCAGTCAATCCGCATAGCCTACATTGGCTACGAGACCGTTTCGCACCAAATAACGCGCTCCGAGAACAACCTGAAAATCACGCTCAAGGCCGACGCCCTTAACCTTGGCGAAGTGGTCGTCAATGGTATCAGCCGCCGAAACAAAAACTCCTTCACTGGCGGATACGTAACAGTTGACGGAGACAAGCTCCGCCAGATAAATCCGAATAATTTCCTTCAGGGTCTGCAATATTTCGATCCGAGTTTCAAGATCATTGAAAACAACAACTCCGGTTCCGACCCCAACGGTGAGATGCAATTCCAGATACGTGGCGACCAGTCTCTTGGCAGCACGCGAGACATGAACAGCATGGACTTGATGTTGGACAACGTGTCGAAGCGTCCCAACACCCCACTATTCGTTCTTGACGGTTTCATCGTCTCAATGAGCCGCATCATGGAGCTTGACCCACAGCGCGTGGCCAACGTAACCATACTCAAAGATGCCGCAGCCACTGCCATTTATGGTTCCAAAGCGTCCAACGGCGTTGTCGTAATAGAGACAAAGGTCGCTCCCGATGGAGCTTTGCAAGTCAACTACAACGGTGGCATGACGCTCTCAACGCCAGACCTGACTGGATACAACATGATGAACGCATCAGAGAAGTTGCAGGCCGAGTGGATAGCGGGGCTTTACGACCCGTCCAACCCCACCCAAATGAACAAGTACAACGAATACAAACGCAACGTCTTGGCGGGTGTTGACACCTACTGGCTGTCAAAACCTTTGCGCACAGCGTTACAGAATCGCCACACCTTGTCTGTCGGAGGCGGCACCAATCTCTTCCGCTACAGCCTCGACCTCAACGCCAGCTTCGTGCCAGGCGTTATGAAAGGCTCCGAGAATGACACCAAAAGCGTGAACTTCGCAATGACTTACCACAAGGAGAACCTAACCGTAGGCGCGACAATCAACCTTAGCGAGAATAACGGTGAGAACTCTCCTTATGGCTCATACTCAAACTATACGTCCATAAATCCATATTATCTGGAGAAGAATGCGAGCGGTGGTTACGACAAGGAACTGGACAACCACTTCGGAACAATCATCACCAACCCGCTCTACAACGCCAATGTGGGAATAAAAGACCAAACCCGCAACCTGACAATCACCACAGGATTGAACTTGGAATACATGATTCTGAAGAACCTGCGCCTTACGGAATCCCTCTCATATGTGCGCGGAATGGCACGCACCGAGAAGTTTCTGCCTTCTGACCACACGAGCTTCGCCACTGAGACCGACCTGACAAAGCGCGGAAGCTACACGAAGAACACCGGCGAGATGACCTCGTGGTCAAGCAACTTCGGAATAAACTACAACTTGAACATAGGGAAGCACCTCCTAAGCATGTTTGGAAACTGGACTGTCAACGAAGACCGCAGCAACTACGTGAACCTCTATGCCACGGGATACCCTGACAAGCACATGGATGACTTCATCTTCGGTAACACTATGCCTAATAATCCTACGGGAACAGAAGCCATATCCCGCGAGATGGGACTAATCGGACAGGTGTCCTACAGTTATGACAACAAGTACTCTTTCGACTTCAACATCAACAGCGAGAACTCATCTCGCTACTCAGACCACAGCCTCACGCCATTCTGGTCTACCGGTGTCAGGTGGAACGCCCACCGTGAGAAGTTCCTGCAAGGCTACGTCTCCAACCTCGTACTCCGCGCAACGTATGGTATAACTGGCGCGCAGGACTACGACCCCTACCAAGCCATTGAGTTCTACACGTTCTCGAACACCATGAAGTACTACAAGTCATTCGGTGTTCTCGGCGCCGTCTTGGCTGGGCTGAACAACCCTGACCTCAAATGGGCTAAGACCGACAACTTCAGCCTTGGACTTGACCTCGGTTTCTGGGACAACCGCGTGAACATCTCGTTCAACTATTATGACAACATAACACGTCAAATGCTAACCGACTATGACCTTGCGCCGTCTACGGGATTCTCCTCGCAGACCATAAACGCAGGCGAGTTGCAGAACAAGGGCTTTGATGTCATGCTGAACGTGATTGCCTACCAGAACATAAAGAAAGGCATCTATTGGACCATCAGTGCCAACGCCAACCACAATTCGAACAAGATCCGCAAGATTTCCGACTATCTGCGCAAGGTCAACGAGGAGGCTTTAGCTTCCACCACGGCACCTATCCCCGTGTTGCAGGAGGGACATTCAACCACCACCCTTTACACCGTGCGCTCATTAGGCATAGACCCCGTAACAGGCAAGGAGGTATACCTGACACGCGACATGCACCCTACGTTCACTTGGGACTCGGCCGACAAAGTTCCTGTGGGGGACACCAACCCTGACGTAAGCGGCACATTCAGCACCGCCCTCAACTGGAAGGAGTTTTCATTAAGCCTTGGCTTTACCTACAAATGGGGTGGAATAACTTACAACTCCACTCTTGTTGACAAGATTGAGAACAGCAACATAGCCTACAACCTTGACCGCCGCGCCATGACGGAACGTTGGCAACAGCCTGGAGATGTTGTTCGCTACAAGAAGTTCTCAACCTACGGCGCGGAAACGCCGCAAAGTTCGCGCTTCATAATGAAGGACAACGAGCTTAAGCTCGGCACCCTGAACGTCGGATACCGCTTCAACTATGAAAAGTTCAAGTGGCTCAACACGCTCAGCATAAACACTCTCGCCTTGAATTTCACCACCAACGACCTGTTCAGGATTTCCACAATAAAGATGGAACGAGGTCTTGGCTATCCCTTCGCGCTTACTTACACGCTCTCACTTTCGGTAATATTCAAGTAAAAACAGAGTCAGCTAACAATTAAAACAAAGACGGTGCGGGGCAGAAAGCTTCCACACCTTAGATATAATAGTATATGAGAAATCATTTAATAACCATAGCTTTGGTCGGCACAATGACCCTCTGCTCGTGCTCCGATTGGTTTGATGTAAGTCCGAAGACAGATGTCAAGGCGGCGGAACTGTTCGAGTCGGAGGACGGCTTCATGGAAGCCTTGGCTGGCATCTACGTGTCCATGACAGACGATGCAGCTTACGGAGACCATCTCTCCTTTGGGATGCTTGACCAAATGGCACAGCTTTACGACATGATACCTGACGGCGCGACCGACAGGTCCGAGATTTATGACTACACCAACACCACTTCCGGCGGATACAACACCAAGGGAAAACTCGCCGACTCATGGGGAAAGGCTTACAACATCATAGCCAACGCCAACAACTTGCTCAAGTGGCTTGACGAAAAAGGAGTCACAGTGATCACCAATGAGCAGACCCGCAACATGATCAGGGGCGAAGCCTTGGCAATAAGAGCATACGTCCATTTCGACGTTTTGCGCGGTTGGGGACCCATTTATAGCGAGAACCCGAGCACAAAATGTATGCCTTACCGCACCACGGCAGACAAGGAGAAAATGCCCCTGCTGCCCGCAAACGAGGTGGCGGAGAAGATAATAGCCGACCTCACGGAGGCCAAGGACCTGCTCTCCTACGAGTCCAAGCTATCACTTGGCGAGACTGCCAACCTTGAACGCCGTTACCGGTTCAACTACCATGCCGTCAATGCAGAATTGGCGCGTGTCTACTGTTACATAGGAGAGGCGGAGAAAGCGGCCAACGCAGCCCGCGAGGTTATCAACAGTTGCGGCCTTGAGTTGCAAGTAACCAACTCCAATGACCCCGTTCTTTTCTCTGAGACACTCTGCGGACTCTATTTCGACAAGATGCTTGACAACTTCTCGTCCAAGTTCTCCGAGGGGCCGAAGTTCATGACGCAATACTACAGCAACAACACAACGCTGAACCTGCTCTTCGAATCCCAAGGATCATCGGCCGATGTCGACATGCGGGCACGCACAAGTGCCATTCTCCGCTACGCTGACCAGCAGCTCGGCATTTCACGGAAGTACATCCGCAACGACAACTATGTCATTCCGCTGATACGCCTTCCCGAGATGTACTACATTCTCTGCGAATGTTCATCGCTCAGCGACGCCCCGCAGTACATAAATCTTGTGAGGCAGAAGCGTGGCTTCACAAACACAGCCAACTACGACACATTCGCTTCCGACGAGGCACGCACCACCGCGCTTGACAAGGAGTATCGCAAGGAGTTCTACGCCGAAGGCCAGTACTTCTGGTTCCTAAAGCGCAACAAGATGACATCCTTCATAAACAGTGCCGTTGATGAAATGGGTACGAGCCAGTACGTTTTCCCTCTGCCCGACAACGAAAAGGAATACGGATGGACATCGGATGACGACACCACATCGGACGATACATCCGAGAGCGGAAAATAAGTCGAACCATAAAAGGAGATTACACTTATGACAAAATATCATTCATACATATTCAGTCTTTTGGTGGCCGCTGCGGCGTTCACGTCCTGCTCACAGGAGGAGGTAGACTATTATGACAAGAATCACAACGGAATATACTTCAACTATGAAAACGAGAAAGACCTCAGCAGAACCATCAACTTCGCCGACTCCGTACTTACCAACCCTGACGAAATTGAACAGACCGTGAACCTCAACCTGCTTGGCTACGTGTCCGACGTTGACCGCCGGTTCGTCATCAAGACGCGCGAGGTGGAGGGCTACCCCTTGGCCACTGCCACCGTTGAGGACAATGTCCTGCCGGCTGGCGCACATGCAATGAAGGCCAAGTTCAAGGTCGCCAAGCCAGAAGAGATGGATCAGACATACGCCGTTGAGCTTTATTTCGACCCTGATGACTCCGGCTCCGACCTCGGAGAGGGTGCCGAGGGCTTCGGCTCCTACATAGTTTACGTTACAGAATCGTACACTGAGCCGAGCCAGTGGTCTTATCCTGCTGGTTCTTACTTGGGTGAGTTCACCTCGGAGAAGTACAAGTTCATGGTCCAGCTGACAGGCAAGACAAACTTCTACAACTATCAAAACTGGCAGAACTCTTACGCATCACAAGCCGTGGATGAAATCCGTGCGTACAACAAGGAACATCCAGACGAGCCATCGACCATAGTCCTGCCGTTCTACTATGACGAATATGCCCCCATAGAATACAGCAAGCCCGACTATTGGAATGAGGATTACGACACCTATATCGGAGAATATAATACCAAGACTTTCGTTGCTTTGGCAAACAACTTAGGTGCCACTACTGCCAATGAGAACGAAGTGTTCCCAAAAGACAAGGAATCATTAGCTGCGATCAAGCATAAATCAGACATTCTGACCTTGATGAAGGCGTTTAACAACTACTGGCAATCTCCGTCAGAATTCAAGTCGGACTATGACGTTGTAGCTATGTCGCCAACTGTTGACTATGACGTCATTCAGCCAGGATGCTGGAAAGAGTACGATGACTATGGGGATAAATGTCTCACATATGAGTATGTCAAGAAGTATTACGGCGACTACTCTGACGAGAAATACAAATTTATGATAAAGACTTGGGCTGCCTACACAACCAACACGGAGGACCTTGTCTTTGTTCAGTTGTTCCCCATATATTCAGGATGGAAGGAAGACTGGTCCGGAATGGAAGCAAAGTGGGACGAAGGCTTAGGCGGCGAGGCCGCCATGAAGGAGTGCGCGCGCGTCATCAAGGCCGAGTACGACAAGAACCCGAGTGCTTATAATTTCACATTTCCTACGGTTGAATGACCCTTCCTGCAAGCAAAATTTCACAAAGAATGACTGCCTTGTAACGCCATTCGTAAGGCGTTGGATTCCAACGATTTGCCTGCCGCCCTGCAAAACCTGTTGTTTTATTGCATAAAACAATAGGTTTCGCAAAACGTTGGCGAAAGGCTCGCAAAACAACATAAACAGAAAAGAATATGAAAAGGACAAAAATAACATCGTTAGGAGTCGCCTTAGGCATCACGCTGGCGCTTGCTTCGTGCTACGAAGACAAAGGCAACTATGACTACTGTTTTGACAGTCTTAACGAGATAAAGGGGGTTTCGTTCACACCGGCCTCCGTAACATCGCTCAACGGACAGAAGATTGAGTTCTCGCAGCCCTTGGAGGGCACCGAGACCAAGCGTGTGGAGGTGAGCGTTGACCAGACCCTCGGCACGGGGATAGACAACCTCGCCTTCCAGTGGGCACGCTCCTATACCGACGCTGACGGCAAGACGGTGAAAGACACACTGACCACGGCGGGCTATCTTGACGTGGAAATCCCGTCAAACCGCCTCATGGAGTACTACGTTCTGCTTAAGGTGAAAGACAAGACCACCGACCTCGCCTACTACACCCGACTCTACATCAAGACAAGACCCATCTTCCAGAACAGCCTATTCGTACTCCACACGCAACAGGGCGAGACCAAGTTGGGCAACATAGAGACCATAGGTGCGGACACGAACATTCGCCCTGATGCCTACAAGACGGTAAATCCCGATGCCACTGACAACCCCTTCAGCAACAGCATTGGCATGGACTTCCAGGCAATGTATGACCTTGGCACACGAGGCACAATTGAAGAGTTTGCCGTTTTCAATAGCAATGGCACATCAAGCATCTACAACCCATTTGGATTAAGCAAACGTGATGACCTCTATCCCTACTTCGTGCTGCCACGTTTAGAGAGTTCCGAGCAGCCGTTTATTGCCGACAAGCTCACAGTAGCAGGCGATTACAGTGCCACTTACAACGACCATGAGCCACGAAGAATACTAATCTCAAAAGACGGTCGCTTCTATGTGGCAGACCAATACCTAAGCTACCACATACCCGGTGAAGCTGTTCACACTGAAGATTACCCCGACCACCTCACACCAGATATGTACTCCGTTTCTATAGGAGTTGTTACTTTCGACAAGAATCTCCTTTGGGACAAACGTGGAAATCGCTTTATTTATCAGGGTAAAGAGTTCTTTGGTAGTAATGAAACATATGTGTGGCAGTCCTCATCGCACAACCCTGTACTTGACGCACATGTGTCTTTCGACGACTTAGGTTCGGCTTTGAGTCCCGTGGGCAAGACGGCGGTCTTCGCTTACATTTATTACAAGAGTTCAGAAGACTACTCCAAAGCCAATCCGTTCTTCGTTTTCAAGGATTCCGACGGCCAGTATTACATCTACGAGCTGACCTATACGGGAAGCGACGACACGGACAAGAAGAGCAGTTCGTCTGACGATGACGAGGCTACGGCCATGTACACCATCACGGGAAAGGCCATGAGCAACTTCACGCCGTCAAGCGACAAGACCATAACCTACTCCACCCAGTTCTCCACGAACTACCTCTTCTACGCCAACGGAGGCAACCTCTACCGCTACAACACCTCAAGCGGCGACAACACCCTGCTGTATTCAGCCCCCGACGGCTACACCATCACATTGGTCAAGCCTCGCTCCTATGACGCAGGCACGTTCACCGCAGACCTCGGACGCTACCTCGTCCTCGCCTTGTCTGACGGCAACGGCAATGGAGCGGTGGCCGAAGTCTACCTCAACACCAGTGCCGATGTTGAGAGCATACTGCCCTCCGCGACCACGGTTTACAAGGGCTTTGGAAACATTCTTGACCTCCAGTTCGTGCATGAGTACAACTACACCACACAGGAATAAGCGACAATACCAATGAGAAGACCACTTTGCATAGCGTTTGCAGCCTGCCTTGCCGCAGCAGCTCACGCCCAACAACAAGACATAACCATCCGGGGGACAATCGAAGGATTGTCCTCCGGAAGGTTGCTCCTTGTAGCCCAAACGGGCGAAAACAAGACGGACACGCTCGGCAGCGCCCCTTTCAACACCCCACGGTTCACCCTGAAATGCACGTTGAAGGAACCTATGCCAGCGCAGATTATGGTTCAGGGCTACACGGGAGGCTTCACATTCATAGCGGAACCCGGCCATGAATACACGGCTCTTCTCAAGAATGGCGGCGGAGCCTACATCCGTGGAGGCCGACTGAACGATGAGTGGCAGGCTTTCATTAGGCACCAGACAGACATAAGA
>ERZ780034.899-NODE-899-length-10251-cov-5.17232_pt1 | contig 10251 bp, 16 predicted proteins | sample MGYA00511855_ERZ780034 | MGnify/ENA primary metagenome ERZ780034 (study PRJEB29588, sample SAMEA2148024) | human gut metagenome | biome: human gut; feature: human-associated habitat; material: faeces | place: Denmark | collected 2008/2010 ...
AGATTATTAAGCCTGAAACCCCCTCAGATTTTTGCACTTCTATTGAGAACTTGCCGATATTCCAGCTAATAGCATTATATATTGTGACCCACCTTATAACGGTACTACAAAGTACAAAGATAGCTTTGATTCTGATGCTTTTTGGCAATGGTGTAGAGATAAGGCTAAAGAAGGACATACTATATATGTATCTGAATATAATGCGCCAGAGGACTTTAAATGTATTTGGGAAAAGCAGATAAATTCTAACTTAGGTGGTACATCTAAAACGGCTACAGAGAAGTTATTTACAATATGAAACCTTATTACAAATATGCTAATGATGTAATACAAAATAAAATAGTATGTTGTTCTAACATTAAACTAGCTTGTTAGAGGTTCTAGGAGGATTTAAATAGGGATGATTTAGAGTTTAGGGAATCAGTAGTAGATAGGGCTATTAGCTTTATAAGTACAATGAAACACTTTAAGGGAAAAGCATCTGGAAAAAAGTTTATCCTAGAGCCTTGGCAGTAGTTTATAGTAGCTAATATCTTTGGCTTTTACTGGCACGGTACAAATGACAGAAGGTTTACCAGCAGTTACATAGAAGTATCTAGAAAGAATGGAAAGACAGCCCTAGCAGCAGCTCTTTGTATGTTTGCATTGATAGCTGATGGTGAAGATGGTGCTGAGGTAGATTTAGCTGCAAACTCTAGAGAATAGGCTAAGATAGCCTTTGAATTTTGTTATGAGTTTGCCAAATAGTTAGACCCTAGTGGCAAATATCTTACTTCACATTTAAAGGGAATTAAGTTTAATGTTAATGCTTCTTAGTTAAAAGTGTTTGCTGCTGATGCTTCTAAGTTGGATGGGTTTAATGCTTCATTTGGCTTAATTGATGAATATCACGCAGCAAAGAACAGTAAGGTTAGGGACGTTATTAAATCCTCTATGGGTATGCGCCAGAATCCGCATTTATGCACTATTACTACTGCTGGATTTGACAAGACCTTACCTTGTTATTAGTTAAGAAGCACTGCTATTGAAATATTACATAAACTGAAAGAAGATGATAGTATGTTTATTGCTATCTATTCTTTAGATGATAATGATGATTGGACTGATGAAAGTAACTGGATAAAATGCACTCCTAATATGAATGTTACTGTTACTTAGAAGTATATAAGGGAATAGGTAAAATCAGCACTTAATAACCCTTCTGAAGAAGTTGGAGTAAAGACTAAAACACTAAATCTTTGGTGTGATTCTGCTGAAGTCTGGCTACCAGATACCTATATAGTTAAAAGTACTAGGAATGTGGATTTAACTAGCTTCTAGGATGAACTTTGTTATATTGGTGTGGATTTGTCTGCTACCAGTGATTTAACTGCTGTAAGCTATTTAGTGGTTAAGGACGGTATCTATTACTTTAAGAACTACTATTATTTGCCAGAAAGTTGTCTGGTGGATAACTCCAATAGGGAAAAGTACAGATTATGGAAGAACACTGGCTAGCTTACCCTTACAAGTGGTAATGTTACAGACTATGACTATATAACTAGGGATATGCTCAGATACTAGGACATTCTTAGTATTCAGAAAGTTGGCTATGACAAATGGAACGCTACTTAGTGGGCTATCTAGGCTACAGAGGAAGGTTTGCCACTGGAAGAATATAGTCAGAGCATAGGTAACTTTAACTAGCCTACAAAGGAACTTGAAAGATTGATTTTGTCTGGTAAGGTAGTCATTGACAACAACGAGATAACTAGGTGGTGTTTCTCTAATGTGCATATAAAGGAAGACCATAACGGAAACACCAAACCTATCAAGACATAGAAACAGATGAAAATAGATGGAGTTATAGCTATGATTCAAGCACTTGGAACATATCTATAGAATCCTAATAACGGTAAAGAACTATTTATATTATGAGTTTATTTAGTTGGTTTAAAAAGGAAAAGCCAGTGGAAGAAAGAAGCATGTTTGGTGATTACTTGCTTTATAACTCAGCCAGCACCTATGCAAATAATAAGGCTATGTTACTCAGTGCCGTTTACAGATGCACAGAGGTAATATCTGATTCTGTAGCTTAGTTGCCACTAGAGCCTTATAGGATAGATTCTGATGGTTGCAAGATTAAGTTTACCAGTCATCCCACATACAATCTATTAAATAGAGAACCTAACAAGAACATGAGTAAATTCACCTTCTTGAAGACTATGGTAGTTAGTATGTTGCTTACTGGCAATGCCTATGCACTCATAGATAGGGATGAGAAGGGAAACGCAAAGGCACTCTATTACATACCTACGGAATTAGTTACAATCCTAAAGCCCCAGAACATTACGGACACTATCAGCTATAGCATAACTGGCATGAAGAATGTAGTGGAAGACTGCAACATAATTCATATCCTAAACTTCACCAGTGATGGCTATGAAGGTGTTTCTACTCTGACCTATGCCAGAAAGACTTTAGGTCTGGCTATGGATGCAGAAGCCAATGCAGAGGGATTTTTCAAGGGTGGAGCTAATGTAGCTGGAATATTGAAGAGTAATGCACCACTGACTACTAAATAGAAGGAATCACTTAAATCAAGTTGGAACAGTGCCTTTAATGGGAATACTGGTACTCCTAACGGTGTGGCTGTGCTTGATGCAGACTTGGATTTTCAAGCTGTTACGGTAAACCCTTCTGATGCACAGTTACTAGAAACCAGACAGTTTAATGTTATTGACATTTGTCGATTCTTTGGAGTGTCACCAGTCAAGGCATTTGACCTAACTAAGAGCAGTTACAACACAATAGAACAGATGCAGCTAGCTTTCTTGACTGATACTTTATAGCCACTACTGGAGAAGTTTGAAGGTGAGTTCTAGCGTAAACTATACAAGCCTAGTGAGAAGGACAATGTAGTGGTCAGATTCTCTACAGCACCTTTACTTAGGGCAGATAAGCAATCATAGGCAAACTACTATAACACTCTATTCCAGATGGGAGTTATGACCATTAACGAGATTAGATAGGAGCTTGATTTGCCACATTTGGAAAACGGTAACACGTCATTTGTCCAAGTGAATGTATAGACGCTAAAGACAGCTACATCTGATAAGCCAGATAACACCAATACCATTAAGGAGAAACTAAACAATAATTCAGTTAATTAGGAAGATGATAATACAGAAAGGGAGTGATTTGATTATTAATCTGGTATAGACTGCTGATTTAGTTAGGATATTCACAACAGATGAATCAAAGTACATTGAGAAACGGAATGTGACTGATATTCAGCTACATGTTGAATCTGATGAACTAGCTAAGTTGGCATCTGGTGTTATTGCCTATTCTTATTATTACTATGTCGCTGATGATGATTTCAGTGATAGAAAGTACAATAAGATAGATACGGTTTATACAGACTATTACTATAGGGATGGTGATGAATAGGGGGTGCTAAACTCAGATGTTACACCTACAGTAACTGATTATCTGGACAAGAAGCTAGCACCATTGGAAGATTAGATAAAGAACGCTTGTAAGATAAATGATGTATAGGTAGATGGCAATTCCATTGTAACCAATAAGGTAGCAAATCTAGATTCCTCTAAGTTTGGTAAGGTTGACGATGTGAGGGTTAACGGTGTGTCTGTTGTTACTAATAAGATAGCTGACATAGATACGAGTAACTTGAAATCTGAGATTGAACAGACAAGGGAAGACCTAACTAGTAGCCTTAACTAGAATGTAGCATCAATGGAATCTAAGATATTGACGGTAAAGGACATTGCATAGCCTAAGTTGGTGGTGTCGTCTGATTCCGTTATCAGCATACAGCCTAATAAGGAGTATGTGATTTCTGTAGGCTCAGAATTAACTATAAACATAGTGCCACCTACTGACTTGGCAATATCTAATGATTACATCTGTAGCTTGGTTACTTCTGATGTTAAGCCTACTGTAACCATTTAGCTAGAAAATGAGGTTTGTGATACCCCAGTGATGGGAGCTAACGGTTATTACTGCCTACATATACATTACTGCAACGGTGTTTATTATCATAGAATAGATAGCATAGACTTTGAAATAGAGGATAACGATGATTGAAAGAAGAAATTTTAACCAAATAGAGACTAAATAGGAATCCAGAGAGGTTTCTGGCTATGCTGTGGTTTTTGACAGCCTATCTAATGATTTGGGTGGATTCAACGAGATTATAACTAGAAATGCCCTAGATGGAGTGATAGAGAAGTCTGATGTGTTCTGCCTACTTAATCACGACAAAAGTAAGGGTGTATTAGCTAGGAGCAACAAAGGCACTGGTAGCTTAACACTTGAAATAGACGGTAAGGGATTGAAATATCGTTTTGAAGCACCTAAGACTGCATTGGGTGACGAACTACTGGAAGGTCTTAGAAGAGGTGATATTTCAGCCAGTTCCTTCGCTTTTACTGTTGGCTCTGATTCTTGGGAGAAACGAGAGGATGGAAGCTATTTAAGAACAATAAACAGTATCAAGGAGCTATTTGATGTGTCACCAGTTTGGCAGCCAGCTTATTCTGATACAAGTGTTGACACCAGAGGACTGGACTAGCTGAGAGATAAGGAAGAACTGGAAGATTATTATAAGGAACTTGAAAGTAAAATTACTAAATGAACTCAGTGGAACTATTAGACAAGAAGGAACAGCTTACTTTGAAGGCAAAGAATATGCTTAGTTAGGCAAAGACAGAAGCTAGAAGACTTACTGCTGATGAAGAAAGTGAGTATAACAACTTATGTAAGGAGATTGCAGACGTAGATAAGGAAATTAGAGATTTAGGTAATAAGTTAAATAACAAAAAGGAAGTTAGAAAAATGGAGAAATTTTCACTTTTAAAGGCTATTAGAGCCATTGCAAACAACCAGACTTTGGATGAGAGAAGCCAAGAGGTTGTAAATACTGGTATTGAGGAAATGCGTAAATCTGGACAATCCTACAGTGGTCAGATTATCTTACCAGTAGAGGAGAGAGCCGCTATCGTTGCTGGTACTGCTACAAACGGTCAAGAGGTAGTAGCTGAGGACAAACTTAACATTCTTGCACCATTACGTGACAAGTTGGTATTGTCTGCTGCTGGTGCTAACTTTATGACTGGTTTAGTAGGTAATGTATCTATTCCTACTTATAGCGGTGCAAATGTTGGTTGGGGTGCTGAGACAGCTATAGCTTCTGATGGGGCTGGTACTTTTGGAGAGGTAGAGCTTAGTCCTAAGAGATTAACAGCTTATATTGACATTTCTAAGCAATTCCTTATCTAGGATTCAGCTAGCGCAGAGGCATTAATTAGAAAGGATATTGTTGACGCAATCAGCAACAAGTTGGAATCTACTATCTTAGGTAACGTGGCTGGTAGTGCTACTTAGCCAGCTGGTCTTTTCAATGGTGTAACTGCTGATAATGCTGAGGTAACATTTGCTGACATTCTCAACATGGAGAAGACTTTGGAGAAAAAGAATGTATATGGTGACATCAAGTTTATCGTATCTCCAGATGCTAAGTATATACTTAGAAATACTGCTGTAGGTGGAACTAAATCAGACTTCAAGATGATTATGTCTGATGGTGAGATTGATGGTATTCCTACATTATGCACCAATGCAGTAGCATCTAAGGGAATTATCTTAGGTAACTTCAATGACTTGGTTATTGGTCAGTGGGGTGGCATTAACAGTTAAATCAGTGCCATATAAGAGTGATTTTATATGCTCACATAGTGAGAAACACCCAATAATTCAACTCTCTAATTGCTGGAAACCCCTTAGAGCCTTTTAAACTACAAAGTAATACCTTAAATGGTATAGGCTTGAATGTTTGAAAATTAAAAGGATTGGGCAATCAGCAGCTAAGACAGAAATGTAAAGTTCAACGACTAGTAAGACCTACTAAAATAGGCATAGGAATTAAGTAATTCTGAAATGGGAGTCCCTTACAGATGTAAGGTGAAGATATAGTCTAATCTCTATGGGAAACCTTAGAGCTGGTTGTAAAACCAGTATGCAGAGTAACGACTGCATAAAATATATAATGTGATTTAACTGTTGACCCTTATACACAAGCTGCAAACGGTAAAATCCGCTTGGTAGTCAATGCTTACTTTGATGCTAAGGCACAGAGAGCAGATTCTTTTGTAAAGAAGGTGTTGAAGTAATTTTTAGTCTGTAGTTAAGCTATGTACGTTACATTACAATAGGCTAAGAGACACCTAAATATAGATGATTCATTCAAGGATGATGATAACTATATACTAGGGTTGATAAACGTGGCAGAAGATGCTGTAGCTAAGAATGAGGACATAGCTTTATAGAAATAGTTGGTGGGTGGTGTATTGCCACCTACTACTATTCATTCTATTCTGTTATTGGTTGGCAATCTCTACAACAATAGAGAAGCTACTACTTATTCTTCTGTTAGTGAAGTACCTTATGCCTACAAATACTTAGTTAATCTAAATAGAAACTTTACTGTTTGTTGATTATGCAAGGTGGAAGACTGAAAGAACTGATAACCATAGAAAGACCATTTGTAGAGTAGAATGAGTATGGAGCTAACGGCATTCAGTGGCTAGCACACATAACCACCAGAGCAGATGTATAGTTTGAAACTGGAACTAGAGCCACTGAAAACAACGAGGTGATATTTAGCTACAACAAGATATTCACTGTTAGGTATTATCACGATGTAGATGAGAAGGATAGGATAGTCTGGAACAAAAGGAAGTGGAGAATACTCTCAATAGAGCCAGACAAGACTAAACAGAACATTACTATAAGAACGGAACTGATAAATGATTGATATTGATATTGATGATAGCTAGGTATAGGCACTGTTTAGTAGGTTGACTGGCAGAGAGCAAGAGAGAGCCTTGAAGGGAGCTTTAAGGACTGCTGGAAATCTCTTGGTCAGAACTACTAGATAGATATTAAAAAGGAAGGTTAGGCACTCTAACAGACGGTCTATTAGATATGGAAAATCATTGCAATCTGGTGTGAAGTGCAAACTAGTTAGGGAAAACAATGAGAATGTGGCTAAGGTTCACATTATGGGAGACTTTAGGTTAAAGTTCTTTGAGAAGGGTACAGCCAATCGTACAACTCATGGACACCGCATAACTGGTTACAGAGATGCCAGACACTTAGTTAGGACTGGTAGAGGTGGATTCAGAGGTAAGATAAAATCATCTAAGTTCCATTTCTTTGATACTGCCAGACGAATAGCTGAGAGACCTATATTTAGCACATTAAATAGAATGATAGCCCAGTCAGTTCAGAGAGTGGCTAGCAGACATTAACCCATATTTCAAGCAAACTATTAAATAGGTTATGGATAGTTTAAATATAGGTAAGGTAATATACAACATATTGCAAGCTGACAAAGATGTGGTTAGCTTAGTTGACAAGAAGATATATCCTCTTATAGCGGATGAAGGTACTACTTTTCCTTTTCTCATTTATAGGAGAGCTGGTATAACTCCAGAAGGCACTAAGGACAATTCCAATGAAAATGTACTGTTGGAACTAACTATAGCTGCTGACAATTACGCTTAGAGTGTTGACCTAGCTATAAAGGCAAGAAAGGCACTGGAGCATAAAAAGGGAACATTCTCAAACATAGCTATAGACGATATAGTTATATAGGATGCTACAGAGGATTATTTGGAAGATACGTTTATATAGACATTGACTTTTAAAATAGAACTACAATGAGTAAAATAAAAGGTGGTGATATGATGCTGTTTTTAAACAGCAAATCAATAGCCTATGCAACTTCACACACATTAACTATTAGTGGTGATACTCAGGACACTTCTAATAAAGATGAAGGTGGTGGTGATTGGGCTAGCAATGAGATTAGCAAATTAAGCTGGACAGCACAAAGTGAAAACATGTATTCAATAGATGGTAAAGGAAGTAACTTTGATGATTTGTTTGATATAATGGTAGCAAAAACACCAGTATCAGCAACCTTTAGCAAAAAGAAAGAAACAGATACTGATGTGCCTGAAACTGGCTGGACAGCTAGTAAACCGGATTATGAAGGTAAGGTAATTATTACCTCTTTAGAACTTAATGCACCAAATGGAGAATATGCGACATATACAGTACAGTTTACTGGTGTTGGTGCTTTAAGGAAAGTAGAAGCTTAAATTTTATAACCATATAGCCTTTGTGCCTTTAGCTATGAGGGCATGAGGGCTATTTTTATTTTATACAGACTATGAAGACAATTACAATCAATAATACAGAATATGAAATTAGATATACAATAAGAGCTTTATTTATCTTTGAACAGATAAAAGGTGAAGCATTCCAGATAAGAACAACACTTGATAACTATCTGTTTTTATATAGCATGATATTAGCTAGTAATAAAGACAAACCATTATCATGGGATGATTTTCTGGATGCTATAGATAATGACCCTTCTATAATTGCTTAGTTAAATACTATCACATCTGAGACTTTGGGCAAAGATAACCTTTTCACTTAGCCAGAAGATAGTGATGAAAAAAAAAGTTGAGTATCTCAGAAATTTATGCAATCTTAGTTATCTAGCTTCATTATAATCCAAAGTATGTTTTAGATGAAATGGAAATGTATGAAGTTAGGGCTGCTATGAGATATTCTTACTATGCTAATAAAGACTTATGGGAAGCCAATAGACTAATAGCCTATATGGTTGCTTAGGTAAATAGTAAGAAGCGTTTATAGCTGTAGGATATAGTAAGGTTTCCATGGGAGGAAGTCTAGGGAGATACTAGCATAAGTAAAGAGGATATAGAAAGGTTACGAATAAAAGCAGAAAACTATTTAAAACTACATAAATAATGGCACAAGCGGATTTTGTAACAAGAATATTACTTGAAAATCAACAGTTCAGAAATCAGTTATAGGACTGTTAGCAACAGATTAGAAATTTACGAAGTTCTTCTAATAGTGCATCTTTATCTATCAACAATATTAGAAGCTCCTTAGTTAGCATGGGTGCAAAGTATCTAGCACCACTAGCTATAGCTACAGCAGTTAAGGAGATTGGAACTAAAGCTATAGAAGCCAGAAGTAAGATAGAATCATTAGAAGTATCATTCACTACCTTATTAAATAGTAGTGAAAAGGCTTCTTCTTTAGTAAACCAGTTGAAGGAATATGGAGCTAAAACTCCTTATGATACTGAGGGATTAGCTAAAGCTGCATAGACTATGCTTAGTTTTGGTATAAGCTATGAAAGAGTTTTGCCAACATTGAAATAGTTAGGTGATGTAGCTATGGGTAATACTGATAAGATGCAAAGATTAGCTTTAGCCTTTTCTTAGATGTCTGCATCTGGTAAGGTGATGAAAGAAGATTTGAACTAGATGATAGATGCTGGTTTTAATCCCCTATCTGTTATCTCTAAGCAGACTGGTGAAAGCATAGGAGAGTTATTAGATAAAGTAAGCAAAGGTGAAATATCTGTAGAACAGATAGCCTAGGCTTTTGCTGATGCTACTGCCTAGGGTGGTTAGTTTCACGATATGGCTGTAAATATGAGTGAGACAGTAGAGGGTAAAATATCTACTTTAAATGATGCTATAGATGAAACTTATGCAGCTATAGGTAAGTTGATAGAGCCAGCTGTTAAAAGTAGCCTGAATGGATTGATTTCCATCTTTGATGGTATAACAGAAAGCGTAAACTGGCTGAATGATGCTATAGATGATGCTTCTACTAAGTTGAGACAGCTAACCTTTGGTGATTCTGCTGAGGAATTTATGGCTAAAAGAGGATAGTTTCTTAATGGAAACAAAAGGGCTGGTACATATAAGGTAGGTAACAGATACCTAAAGAATGGTGAATCATATTCATATAATTATAAAGCAAAGGATGGTAAGATTCATACTGTAACAAAGCAGCTTTCTGAGGGAGTTGTTAAAGTTGTATCTGATGTTATAGCTAAGACTACTAAGAAGGTAGGTACTGTAAAAGTACCACATAGAACTAGAGTAAAGAACAATTTCAAGCAGACTAAGCAGACTAAATAGGAAAATCCAGAAGGTTCTATAGCATGGTATAATGACTAGATTAACTTAAAGAAGAAGCAATTATCTGTAACAGTTAATCCTATGGACTATCAGAAGATAAATAAGGAACTGGATAATCTGATAGAAGAAAAACGCTTTTTGGAGATAAGGCGAGAGTGTAAACTAAACTGTGTCAAGCTACAATAAAAGTAGTTTAACACAGTTTTTA
>ERZ780034.901-NODE-901-length-10247-cov-1.98901_pt1 | contig 10247 bp, 8 predicted proteins | sample MGYA00511855_ERZ780034 | MGnify/ENA primary metagenome ERZ780034 (study PRJEB29588, sample SAMEA2148024) | human gut metagenome | biome: human gut; feature: human-associated habitat; material: faeces | place: Denmark | collected 2008/2010 ...
GGCTTGTTTTCGCCATTTATGAAGCTCTGTTTATTATTCGAACTCTTTTTCGGGTTCGATTTTTCACATAAATCTGTTGTTATTACATTACAAAACCATATCATTTTGATACGGTTTTGTGTGTTATTTATATAGTTGCATTTCTGGTGTACCCAAATTGTACCCACGCTATTTCTGTACACTATTCTTTATTATCAAAGGTGTCATCTTTTCCATAAGTGCATCTGCGATACGTCTGCTTTTGTCATCAAGAATTTTCTTCTTTTGTTCACGTGCCCATTCTACAGCTTTTAACTGATCCTCCGGTCGTTCACTTAATACTACATGTTCTTCCATCATGCTATGCACCTCCTATTGCTTCTCATAGTTTATACCTACATTATAACAGCTTTTCAGGAAATAATCTGCTGCTTCCTGCAAATCTTTTATATTTTTTGCCTTGTTATTTAAGTCTATTGCTTCATTAAGCAAAACAACTGCTTTTTCAAAATCATATTTACTATTTTTTACCAAATATGATACATTTCCTAAATTCGTAACGACAACCATAAGTTTAACTGTCTCATATCTAAGCAAAAACTGGATATCTGACAAGGAAAAAGCCGACAACGATGGGTGATTATGCAGCACCAAGACAACACAATCTCTGGAAGCACGTATCAAATGATACCACGATCGCCGCATGGGATAATACCCCACCGGTATCAGCAATGACGCCTCCGGCTATGGCAAACAGCGGTGTCCACTCCGGATCGATATAGTGACATACCAGAATATCGCCCTTTTTCAGCTTGTAAAACTCCGCAGGGCTTGTGATCACGCAGACCTTTCCTTCTACGGTTCCGGCACTGCCGCTGACACCCTTTAAGGATTCTCCGTCCCCTTTGCAGGCCTCCCACATCTGTTTCTACCAGTAGGCTTCTACCAGCGGTCTGTATTCTTTCCTGCGGGAAATGATCTCTCTTTCCCTGTCTGGAACAGCTCCATTTCTGATCACATTCTGCAGTTCCTCATACCGCAGATAAAGCAGATCCTCCTCCGGCACAGAAAGGATACCTGCGATCCTTTTCAAACGCTTTCTGCAGGCATAAAAGCATCCTTCCCACAGATACTGGGTTCTCTCACGCTGTACATGATAAGTCCGGTAATATTCACAGAGCTGTCTGACCTCTGCCTTTTTCCTGTCACTGAGCCCTGCTGTCATTTTCGTAAAAAGCTCCTGATAATAAGTAAGCCCCTCTTCCTGTGACATTCCCTCTCCTGCCGGATTCTTAAGCAGGGGACGCAGCACCTGGAAAAACCGCTCTTTATCTTCCAGCCATGTTTTGGCGGTAAAACAGTAATCCGGGAAATCTGACTTATATCCGTTCTCCTGCAGAAAATTTTCCAGTTCCTCCCTGACCTCATTATTTTCTGCCGTCAGTTCTTCATAGCTGCAGCCGGCAAGGATCTTCTCTGCTGCTCCGTCTATGGTAAGAAGCTTTTCTGCCAGCTCCTTCATCTGCCTGTTCATCTCAGCCGTCTTATAGGAAAGCCCCGTCAGCAGATTGTAGGGAGACAGCGCCGGGTCCACCTTTTTCAGCAGTTTCCCAAGACTTTTGTTCATCATAAATCCCGGAAATACCGCATACTTAAATCTGACATAAGCTGTTTCTGTGATCAGATTCCTCATTTGATCCAGCTCTGCAGCCGTCTGCTGGAGTTCTTTTGCAGCTTCCTCAGATCCTGCTGCCTTACGGATCACAGGTTCTGCCCCGGAAAGGCATTTCTCCAGCCTCTCTACATTTGCCTGATGATCCTTCATCTCTTTCATTAATCCGGGAAAATGAATAAGATTTTTATTCACCTTAAACTTCACAGTCGGCAGGCACAGAAAACCATTGTCATCCAGACGGCAGTCATTGTCCACCAGCATACCGCCTTCTGCGAAGATCTCTGCTTTCTGTCTGCTTATAGGCATACAGAAGTCATAATCCAGCGGGAGGTAAGGCACCGGCATCTTTTCCATGAGAAACATCAGGGTAGCCTTCATCTTCTGGTTGACCGGCTGAAGAGGCGGCATTTTACTTTCATCCACTTCTTTTCTTTCTTCTGCTCCTGCCATAATGGCTCTTGCCTGCAAAATATATAATTTCTGATCCACAAACGCCCATTCAATATCCATGGGTTTGTGATAATGTCTTTCAATCTCTGCTGCAGTTTCTGTCAGCTTCCTGATCTGTTCATCAGAAAGAGAAAGTGTGCTTCTTTTTCCCTCTGCAACAGGCACGGTAACCGTCTGTTTTTCTCCGTAAACAACCTGCGTTTCCTTGGCTCCGATCTGACACTTTATCACATTTCCCAGTCTGTCGCAGACCAGCTCATCCGGACTTACGACGCCAGATACCACCGATTCTCCAAGTCCGTAGGAAGCATTGATCAGCATTTCTTCTTTCTTTCCGCTGGCCGGATTTATGGTAAATACTACACCTGCAGTCTCACTTTCCACCATTTTCTGGATAACGACAGCCAGTGCGACGTTCTCATCCTCATATCCTTTTTCTCTCCGGTAGCTGACAGCCCTGTCCCCCCATAGAGAAGCATAACAGCGTTTTACAGCCTCTGTCAGTTCCTCTTCTCCTCTGACATTCAGATACGTTTCCTGCTGCATCCTCTAGGTCTTCTGCTGTGGCAGAGGATCTGACGGCAATCCGTTCTCCCTCTCCGATCCCGATATAATATTCCAGAAGTGTCACATGAAGCTCTTTCGGCATGCTGCCTGTCAGAAATGCTTTCCGGATTTCCTCTGCCGGTGCCTTCAGATCAATTTTATTTTCCTTCACATACAGCCTGTAGGCCTCTGTGGTAAGCACTGCTCCCTCCGGTACCGGTATCCCTGCGTGTACCATTTCTCCGAGGTTGGCTCCTTTGCCTCCTGCTGTCAGAATATCCTTTTTCGTAATATCTTCAAACCGCTGCAACAATGCTGTCATGTTTCCACACTCCTTCCCGTTTCATGTTAGCGTAGACTAACTTCTGTTGCAATCCGGTTTTCCGGGCAGAAACATCTTTTTCTGAAAACGCATCTGTTATTTTCTTCTCTTATATTCTCCTACTGTCATACCAGTATATTTCTTAAACTGCCTGCAGAAATAAGATGCGTACTGATATCCCACCTTTTCTGCCAGCACATTGACATTGTCGATTCCCTGATCGATCAGCCGCCTGGCCTGCTCCATTCGCACCTCCGTCAGATAATCCACGAAATTCTTATGCAGCTCCTGCCTGAAAAGATGGCTCAGATAGCTGGTACTGAGTTTTGTATGTTCTGCGATATCCTCCAGGGATATATTTTCTATATAATGCTCTCCTATATATTGAACTGCTCTCTGCAGATGCAGGCTGCCACTCGCTGCATTGCCCTGTTCCCCTGCATTGCCCTGTTCCCCTGCTTTGTCAGCTCCCTGTCCCTGCAGCTGGAGCTGCCTTGGAAGTCTTTCCTCAATATCTGCGATCAGGAATCCTGCCTTCATTTCCGGAGCCATGCCAAATACTGTCCGACAGATCTGGCTCATCATCTCTTCCACATCCCCAGACAGCTTCCGGTATCCCTCTTCATCCATGGCTGATGAGGTATAGATCAGTATAGGCAGCACATTTCCTTCTGCTGGACAAATGGTAAAATCACAGAAAAGAGATAGCTTTCCTGCTGCTTCCTGTGATAATCTTTTTATTTTTCCTGCATCAGAAAGGCACTGGCTGCCTTCTTTGGCAAAGCATAGAGAAAGAATAAAACCACTGGTAAATTCTCCCCTTTTCCCTCTGCCTGCATCCTGCTTTCTCTCTGCCTCAATCTTTGAAAGGACCTCATCCATCTGTTCCTTTAATTCACTTTTCCTGACAGGCTTTAACAGATAAGCATCCGCATGAAGGTGCAGCGCATCCTTTGCATAGGTAAACTTACCATACGCTGTTTTGACGATCACATGTCCCTCATATCCCCGTTCCCTGAGAATGGTAAGTGCCTGCAATCCGTTCAGACCCGGCATCTCTATATCCAGGATCAGTAAATCAGGATTTTCCTTTGTCACTGTTTCTACTATCTGGGTGCCATCCTGTGCATCCGGCAGGAGTACTGCTTCCGGATAATTCCTTTCCAGAAAAAAGTGCATTGCCTTAAGCTCCAGTTCTTCATCATCAGCAATCAATACCCGATACATAAGCTCTCCTCATACGGGATCCTTATTCTGATCTCCGTTCCCTCTTCCGGTGTGGATATAATTTCCATCGCAAACCCGTCTTTAAAAAATGCCTTCATTCTGTCGATCACATTTTTCAGACCGATACTGTCAGAATGGATCCCCGTCTGGTCTGTCCCCTCTATATAACTTTGGATCAGTCTCCGCTTTTCTTCTTCCATGCCGCTTCCGTTATCCCGGATGGTTATATCTATCTTCCCATCTTTTCTGTGGATCCGTATGAGTATTTCCCCGCCCCGGATCGCCAGTCCATGGACGATAGCATTCTCTATAACAGGCTGAAGTGTAAGAGCGGGAATCCTTCCTTCTGCCGCTGTTTCATCATACTGCAGGTCAAACCGGATTCTTTTGCCAAAACGGATCTGCTGGATATAGATATAATCCCTGCAGTTTTTTACTTCATCTGCTACCGTAGCCACATGATGGATATCCTTCAGATTATACCGGAAGTAATCCGATACCGCTTCGATCATCTGCTCTGTGGAAGGTGCTTCCTCCAGATATGCCATCTGTGCAATACTATTCAGTGTATTAAACATAAAGTGAGGGTTGATCCTCGCCTGAAGTGCCTTGATCTCGCTTTCCTGCAGCAACTTTTCCATTTTCACCTTCTCCAGCCTCTGCTGCTCCAGCTCCAGCTGAAGCTTCATATTCAGTTCCATCTGTCCCATCTGATCCTCAATACGGGAAAGCATCTCCTCAAACAGCTCTGTCAACTGCCCCACCTCATCCCTATTTTGCTTCTGATAACCTTCTCTTTCTGAGCGGTAGGTTGCCGCCTTATAAGACAGTGCCGATATGGGACTGATCACATCTCTGGAAAACCAGAGAACCATTCCGAGGATTCCAAGAGAAAATACAATAACTGCCAAAATGCAGATCCCCGAAATCACCTTCATTTCCCTGTTCAGCTCATTCTGGGCTTCATTGGAATACTGTTCCATAGCCGGATATACATAATCATAATATTTCTCAATCAGCTGCACCACAGTATAAGCTGCCTCATCATATGCCTGCAGCCTTTCCTCTCTTGTCCCGCGCACAGTGGCTGCAATCTCCGGTTCGATCTGTTCATACAGGCTGTCTGCCATATGGCAGAGATCATCTATTTCTCTGATATAGCTGTCTTCAAAAATAACATGCCTTAAAGAGGCACTGTCGGACCGTAGTCTCTCAAGTGCCTCTTTTGCTGCTTCTCTGTCATCCTCCTTCTGCGAAACAGAATAATATTTATATGCCGACAATACCTCACTGAACGTTGTTTTCAGTTCATAGACCCGGTTACTCTTATCAATCAGGTCACCCAGCCTGTCTTTGGTATAATACTGCATACCAAGCAATATCACCTCTGTTGCAAAAAAGATTGCCATAACTACAAACATACAGAATGAAAATTTTCCTTTAAGAGAAAGTTTTTTCATAATTCATCCTATACAACCATTCTGGTCGCAAGCTCCATTACCTTTTCCTGACTTGCATCTTCCTGCTGCAATTCTCCTGATACCTTGCCTCCCGAAAGAACAATGATCCTGTCTGACATTGAAATCAATTCCGGCAGCTCAGAAGATATCATGATAATTGCAATACCCTGTCTTGCCAGTTCCACCATGATCTTATAAATTTCATACTTAGTTCCCACATCGATTCCCCTGGTAGGTTCATCCATGATCAGGACTCTCGGTTTGGTCATAAGCCATTTGCTGAGAACTGCCTTCTGCTGATTTCCACCGGACAGTGTTTCCATATGGACTGTCATATCAGCTGCCTTGATCTTCAGTTCATCAAAATATTTTCTGGCAGACAGCTGCTCTTTTTTGTGATTAATGATACCATATCTGCAGATTGCTTTCAACGAAGCCAGTGTGATGTTCTCTTCTATGGACATTCCACCTACAAATCCGTCCAGCTTACGGTCTTCTGTTACAAGTGCAAGTCCTTCCCGGATCGCATCCTCCGGTTTTCTGATCTGTACCTCTCTGCCATCGATCATTACTGCTCCTGATTGTTTCCCGATAATACCAAAAACTGCATTCACCAGCTCACTTCTGCCGGCTCCTACCAGACCGCCGATTCCAAGAATTTCTCCCTTCCTGACAGTGAAACTGACGTCTTCCACAATTTTCTTTTTGGCATTCTGCGGATGTGGAACCGAGAAATCTCTGGCCTCCATGACAACTTCTCCCACAGGAACTTTGCATTTTGGATACAGATTGTCCATTTTTCTTCCCACCATTTCTGCAATGATCCTGCTCTGGTCAAATTCCTCTCTGTTATGATTGTTGATCACTTTTCCATCCCGCATGACAACAATCCTGTCTGAATAAGCGAATACCTCGTCCAGCTTATGGGAAATAAGCACACAGGTATATCCCTGCTTCTTTAAATTCAGCATGATCTGAAAAAGTGTTGCTGATTCTGTTTCCGTCAGGGATGCCGTCGGCTCGTCCAGGATCAGGATCCTTGGCTTATGGGAAAGTGCTCTTGCGATCGAAACAAGCTGCTGTTTGCTGGCATTCAGATTTCTTAAAATTTCTGTCGGCTCCACATCAAGCTGAAGCTGACCCAGATACTCTGTTGCCGCCTGATATAGCTTATTCCACTTGATCACGTTTCCAAACTGCTTCCAGCCTCCAAGGAAAATATTCTCCGCCACACTCAGGTCAAGATGCATATTCAGCTCTTGATAAATCATGGCAATCCCTGCTTCCTCAGACTGTCTGGTGTTGTGAAACTGCATCGTTTTTCCTTCTACCAGAATGTTACCTGCATAGCTGTCGCAGGAATAGGAACCACTTAGGATTTTCATCAGTGTGCTTTTCCCGGCACCGTTCTCTCCTACAATAGAAAGGATCTCCCCTTCATATGCCTGCAGAGAAACATCATCCAGCGCTTTCACACCCGGAAAGGTCTTGGTAATATGCTGCATTTCCAATACCATTTTAGCCATACCCTCACCCTCCTTCCGCTATTTCGATGCAATTTTCTTTAGCCGGAATGTATCTATGCCGACTGCTGCTACCATAATGATCCCAATGGTGATCTTCTGCCAGTATACAGAAACATGGAGCAGTACCATGGCATTTGAAATAGTTTCCATCAGTGCGCAGCCAAGAATCGTGCCAAGCACTGATCCATAACCACCATACATACTTGTTCCACCGATAATAACAGCGGCAACAGCTGTCATCTCCCAGCCATCTCCTGCATTAGGCTGCGCAGAGCTTAATCTTGCTGCCATGATGATCCCCACAAAGCCAGCCAGCAGGGAAACCAGTACATGTGCAGAAAAGAGAACTCTTTTTACATTAATACCGGATACCCTGGAAGCCTCTCTGTTTCCACCAACTGCCATGAGACTTCTTCCATATGATGTCTTTTTGATCACGAAATGAGCGATCAGTACAATAGCAACTGCAATAAAAACAGAATATGGGATTCCTGCCAGAGTTCCCTGTCCAAGTACCTTGAATTCATCCGGCAGCGGATAATACGGTTCTCCCTTCGTCAGTACATTCACGATTCCCCTTGCCACATACATGGTTCCCAAGGTGGCAATCAGTGCCGGGATCCTGCAATTGACGATCAATACCGCATTTACTATGCCAACCACAGCTGATGCCAGAAGTCCCATAAGAATGGAGAACCAGACAGGAAGGCTGTTTACGAGGCACAATCCGCAGATTGCGCCCCCAAGCCCCATAACAGAGCCAATCGACATATCCAGGCTGGCCCCCAGCAGTACATAAGTAACTCCAACACTGACGATCAGCAGAAAAGAAACGGATCTTGCCAGATCGATCAGATTGGATCCGGCAAAAAACACCGGGTTGATCATACCAGTTACGATACATAATATTGCCAGCGGAACGATCTTGATCAGACCGTTCATGCTTATCTTCTTTTTCATAAGCACACCACCTTATCTGATTACTGGGCATCTTTGTAAGTATCTACATTTTCAGCCGTCACAAAAGTAACACCGGAATCAATAACTGTCTCTGTCAGTTCTTCTCCATTGTTGATCCTGGTCAGGAGTTCTACTGCCTTTCTTCCCATAAAATCAGGCTTCTGCACAATGGTTCCCTTTACTACACCTGTACGGATAAAGTCAAGGCATTCATCTGTATCATCCCATCCAATCACGGTAATTGTTCCAGAAAGCCCCTGCTCCTCCAGTACCTTTCCTGCTGCCACTGCGCCGGTTCCTTCACTGCCGAAGATTGCTGTCATCTCCGGATAAGCCTTCAACATATCCTGCGCCTTCTGGGTTCCTGTCAGCATATCAGAATTGCAGGCTTCTGTTGTCAGGATCTCCATATCCGGCTCATCCTTAATTGCATCCTCAAAGCCCTTTATTCGGTCGTTGTCTGTTTCCTGTCCAATGGTGCCTCTGATGATTCCAATCTTTGCCTTACCACCGGTTGCTTCGATCATTGCCTTACCAGCCTCATAGCCCGCATCATAGTTAGAGGTTCCAACATAAGCTGCCCGCTTGCTTTCCGGTGCATCAGTATCTACCAGTACAACGGGAATTCCCGCATCTACTGCACGGTCAATGGCCGGTCCGATCGCTGCCGGGGAAAGTGCCATTGTAATGATACCATCCACCTTGGATGCGATTGCTGTATCAATATATTTCACCATGGCATCCACATCAACCTTGGTATCTCCAAGCACTGCCACATCCACGCCCTGCTCCTTGGCACCTGCCTGAATTCCTTCCTCTACATCTATCCAATACTCATGACTGACAAGAGGTGAAACAAAGGTATACCGATAGGTATTTTCTCCATTTGCCGTTTCTTCTGCACCGGTATCTGCTTCTGCTGATCCCTCTGCAGCTGTTTGATCCTGTGTCTCTGCTGCCTCCTGTGTATTTGTGTTTGTATTTCCGCATCCCATCAGGGAGATTGCTGTTACAGCCGCCAAAATAAGTGCAATTATCTTTTTCTTCATAGTCTTTTTCCTCTTTTCTATATTGTTGAAATATGAATATATCTGGGTTCCGGCTTCTCCGGTTCCTGATCCCCAAGATATACGCCCTGCTTCTTCAGCTGATCCTGCAGCTTTTTCACAGAAAGCTTTCTGAAAGGAACGTCCTCTTTGATGCTCAGTGCCGCCGCTGCTCCTGCAGCTTCCCCAGTTCCATAGCAGGTGGCCATAACAGCAATTCCATCATGGGCAATGCAGCGTCCCGCTGCAATAATATTTTCTACTTCCAGTGGAAGTAATGCCCTGTAAGGAATGCTGTAAGCGTGTCCGGGAATCAGCCAGTACAATTCACAGCCTCCTCCATTCGGATTATGGATATCCACACCATAGGCATTCATGGAAATCGCATCATCAAATATAGTATAATTCAGGATATCATCTCTGGTCACTTTATACTCTGCCACGATTCTTCTGGATACCATCATACCCATCATATTGGCAACCTTGGTCAGTCTTGCATGCTCTGTTCCTTTATAATTATGATGAAGCCAGTCAAGAACCTCCAGTATCTGCTTTCTGCATGCAATTTCACCCTTTGTGATATCCTCTGCAGAGCAGGGATTGATACCTGTCACTCTGGTCATTTCTGCCCGGAATTCATCTTCCTTCATCAGCGGGAACAGATTGACTGCTCCATAGGCAAGGGACTTATCTACCTTCCAGGTTACTGTATCCGGCGCAAGACCATCCATACAGAACATGGTAGATACCGGACTCTTTACTTCTTCTCCATCCTTTTCTCCTACGCCTGTTTCAAATGGCGCTCCTGTGTAGGCAATGACATCTCCATCTCCGGTACAGTCGATCACACGTTTTGCATATACTGCCTGTCTGCCGGATTTGTTTTCAATGATGACACCTCGGATCGTCTTTCCTTCCATGATAGCTGCCGTGATGTAGGTATGGAATAATACCTTTATGCCATATTTTTCTACCAGTCTGTCAGCTGCGATCTTATACATTTCCGGATCAAACGGGCAGATCGCCGTATCCGGCTCATGGCGGGGGGGCGGGGAG
>ERZ780034.910-NODE-910-length-10164-cov-5.83401_pt1 | contig 10164 bp, 8 predicted proteins | sample MGYA00511855_ERZ780034 | MGnify/ENA primary metagenome ERZ780034 (study PRJEB29588, sample SAMEA2148024) | human gut metagenome | biome: human gut; feature: human-associated habitat; material: faeces | place: Denmark | collected 2008/2010 ...
GAACCTTCTGTTGTTGCCCTCGACCGCCGCACCGACAAAATGATTGCCGTAGGCGAGAAGGCAAAGATGATGTACGAGAAGACTCATGACAACATCCGTACAATCCGTCCTTTGCGTGATGGCGTTATCGCCGACTTTACTGCCTGCGAGCAGATGATGCGTGGACTTATCAAGATGGTTCATACAGGAAGCCGATTGTTCTCACCTTCACTCCGTATGGTGATTGGTGTACCTTCTGGTTCTACTGAGGTAGAGCTCCGTGCCGTACGCGACTCTGCCGAGCATGCCGACGGTCGCGACGTATATTTGATTTTTGAACCTATGGCTGCTGCTATCGGTATCGGTATCGACGTAGAGGCACCAGAAGGTAACATGATAGTTGATATAGGTGGTGGTAGCACCGAGATTGCAGTCATCTCTCTGGGTGGTATCGTATCCAACAACTCTATCCGTACAGCCGGTGACGACCTGACTGCCGACATCCAGGAGTATATGAGCCGCCAGCACAACGTGAAGGTTTCTGAGCGTATGGCTGAGCGTATCAAGATTCATGTGGGTTCTGCCCTGACAGATCTGGGTGATGAGGCTCCTGAAGACTTCATCGTTCACGGTCCTAACCGTATCACAGCGCTCCCAATGGAGGTGCCTGTATGCTATCAGGAGATTGCTCACTGTCTGGACAAGACTGTAGCCAAGATTGAGAATGCAGTACTCTCAGCTCTCGAGAATACTCCACCAGAGCTTTATGCCGACATCGTGAAGAACGGTATCTGGCTTTCAGGTGGTGGTGCTCTGCTCCGCGGTCTCGACAAGCGACTCCAGGACAAGATCAACATCCCATTCCATATCGCCGAGGATCCATTGCACAGTGTGGCTAAGGGTGCCGGTATCGCATTGAAGAATGTGGATCGTTTCTCATTCCTGATGAGATAATTTCAAGATATTTAAATTCCGCATCTGGACCACTTGTGCCCATTTGCGGAATTTTAATCATATACAGATTCATTTTTTAAAGTATGCACAACCTTTTAGAGTTTTTGCAGAAATACAACCATTGGTTTGTCTTCGTGATTCTGGAGGTGGTGAGCATGGTGCTTCTGTTCCAGTATAACAGCTACCAGGGCAGTGCGTGGTTTTCTACAGCCAATGCCGTGACGGGCAAGATCTATGAATGGGATGCCAACGTGGAGACTTTCTTCTCCCTGACCAAGGTGAACCAGGAGCTTACCCAGCGGAATGCCTATCTGGAGCAGCAGGTACAGCAGCTGAGCGACAGTCTCTATGGGGTAACCAAGGATAGTGCCATCTATCACCGCGACCAGTTTGCGCTGCTTCAGAATTACCGACTCATCCCTGCCAAGGTGGTGGCCAACAGCCTGGACAAGCCGGACAACCTGATTACCATCGACAAGGGTAGCGCTGATGGCATCCATAAGGATATGGGTGTGATAAGCGGTACAGGAGTGGTGGGCATCGTGTATCTCGTGGCTCAGCATTACAGCATCGTGATACCAGTGCTCAACGTGAAGTCGAATATCAGTTGTACCATCCAGGGCAGAGGCTATTTCGGCTATCTGCGATGGAAGGGGGGCGTTTCGGAACTGGCATATCTGGAAGAGGTGCCACGCCATGCCCACTTCAAGCTGGGTGACTACGTAGTAACGAGTGGCTATTCGGCTGTGTTCCCTCCGGGAGTAAGAGTAGGCAAGATTCTGCACGTGTTTAATTCTGCTGATGGATTGTCGTATAGAGTACAGTTGAGACTTTCTACCGACTTTGCCCGTCTGCGTGATGTCTGCGTCATCGATGATGCCGTGATGAAGGAACGCCTTCAGATTATGCGTGCTGCACAGGATAGTATCATGCCCGACGGCAATGCCAAAGGTAAAAATTAAAAGATCATAGTAAGAGGAGATATATAAGTAGCAATGAGTATAGATTTGATAAAACGACTCGGCATCTTCGTGGTGCTCGTGCTGGTGCAGGGATTGGTGTTCAACCATATCCACTTGTTCAACTGCGCCACCCCCTTGCTGTATATTTTCATGGTGCTCCATTTCCGCAGAAACCATCCACGCTGGTCGGTGATGCTGTGGAGCTTCATGATGGGACTTTGTATCGACGTGTTTGCCAATACGCCGGGAGTAGCTGCAGCTTCGATGACCTTCATCGGACTGCTTCAGCCTTATCTTTTCGAACTCTTCGTGCCAAGAGACAGTGCCGACGACCTGGAGCCGTCTATGCGCACCATCGGTGTCGGTTCGTATGTTCTCTACACGTTGGTTATCGTACTCGTTTATAATCTGGTATTCTTTACTCTGGAGACCTTCAATTTCTTCAATTGGATGGAGTGGCTCCTCCGCATCGGTGGCGGTACAGCCATCACGATGCTCCTCATCATGGCATTGGAGAGCTTCCGCAAGGGATAGGACCTTGCTGGAAGACAGAGAACAGTAAAAGATCAAACAAAAAATTTCAGCTATATATATAATATGGTGGATTACAATCTTGATAAGCGTAAGTATGTGATTGGTGGTGTGGCTATAGCAATTGTAGTCATATACGCCATTCGTCTCTTTACGCTTCAGATTATGAGTGAGGATTATAAGAAGAATGCCGATTCCAATGCCTTCCTGAAGCAGATTGAGTTCCCTTCGCGTGGCGCCATCTACGACAGAAACGGCAAGCTGATGGTGTATAATTCGCCTTCCTATGATATCATGGTGGTGATGAAGGAGCAGGAGGGACGTCTGGATACGATGGACTTCTGCAACTCCCTGGGCATTACCAAGGAGGCTTTCGAGAAGCGAATGGAGACCATCAAGGACAGAAACAAGAATCCCGGATACTCGCGATATACCCAGCAGCTCTTCATGAGTCAGCTTTCTGACAAGGACTTCAGCGTCTTCCAGGAGAAGATGTTCCGGTTCCCTGGTTTCTATGTGCAGAAGCGAAGTGTGAGAGAATATGTCTATCCATACGCTGCCCATGTACTGGGAGATGTGGGTGAGGTTTCGCCAAGCGATATAGAGGAGGATGACTACTATCAGCCGGGTGACTATATCGGTAAGCTGGGACTGGAGAAGCATTTCGAGAAGGAGCTTCGAGGTACCAAGGGCGTGAAGATTATGCTTCGCGATGCCCGCGGAAGAATACAGGGAAGCTATCAGAACGGAAAACTCGACCAGCGGCCTGTTGCCGGTAAGGACCTGACGCTGGGTATCGATGTCAACCTTCAGGCTCTGGGCGAAAGACTGCTGCAGGGCAAGATTGGAAGTATCGTGGCCATCGACCCAAGAGACGGGTCGGTGCTGGCGATGGTTTCTTCTCCTACCTATGATCCGCGCCGACTGGTGGGTAAGAATAGAGGAAAGATGCACAAGTGGCTCTCGCAGAACCCTTGGAAACCGCTCCTGAATCGTAGTATCATGGGACAGTATCCTCCGGGTTCTACCTTCAAGACTTCCCAGGCGCTGACCTATCTTACCGAGGGAATCATCACTCCGGGCACAGCCTTCCCATGTAATCACGGTTTCTCTTACAAGGGTCTGCATGTGGGATGTCATGGTCACCCGTCGCCTATTGAGCTGGTAGATGCCATCAGTACCTCCTGCAACGGTTACTTCTGCTGGGGACTTTATTATATGATAGGCAACAAGAAGAAGTATGGCTCGGTGCAGAAGGCAATGACCGTATGGAAAGACTATATGGTGAGTATGGGATTCGGCTATAAGCTGGGCATCGATCTGCCGGGCGAGAAGCGAGGTCTGATTCCAAATGCACAGTTCTATGACAAGGCCTACAAGGGTTCCTGGAACGGACTTACCATCATCAGTATCTCTATCGGACAGGGTGAGGTGAACCTCACTCCTCTGCAGATTGCCAATCTGGGTGCTACCATCGCCAACCGAGGCTATTACTATGTGCCTCACGTAGTGCGTAAGGTGCAGGGCGAACCGCTCGATACGCTTTATACCCGCCGTCATTACACCAAGGCTTCGAAGCGAGCCTATGACTATGTGGTGGCTGGTATGAGAAGTTCGGCACTGAAGGGTACCTGTAAGATGCTCTCCCGTTACGACTTCGAGGCTTGCGGCAAGACCGGTACGGCTCAGAACCGTGGTCACGACCACTCTGTATTCATGGGCTTTGCTCCGATGAACAATCCGAGAATCGCCATCGCCGTGTATGTGGAGAATGGTGGATGGGGGGCCGACTATGGTGTGCCTATCGGTGGTTTGATGATGGAGCAGTATCTGAAGGGAAAGCTTTCTCCTGCTTCTGAAAGTCAGGCGGCACAGATGCAGGCCCGAAGAATTGCCTACGGCTCTAGTAGCAGATAATATACTGAAGTTTCAAATCAAAACTGCAGTTTCTATCCTGAGACTGCAGTTTCAATTTATTGAATAATAAAGACAATGGCTCAATCAGATAATAAACAACCAGCTGGTATTCTCCGTTCGCTCGACTGGTGGACCATCGGCATCTATCTGGCATTGCTCTGCTTCGGCTGGATCAGTGTCTGCGGTGCCAGCTATACCTATGGCGACAACGATATCTTCAGTCTGGGTGCCCGTTCGGGTATGCAGATTATATGGATAGGTACCTCCATTGCGCTGGGCTTCGTCATCCTGATGATGGACGACCGTTTTTTCGATACCTTCGCCTACGTGATCTATGCCGTGCTGATATTGCTGCTTTTTGCCACGATATTCAATCCGCATAGCATCAAGGGTTCGCACTCCTGGCTGGTGCTGGGACCGCTGCGACTGCAGCCTGCCGAGTTCGGTAAGTTTGCTACGGCGCTGGCTGTGGCAAAGTTTATGTGCAGCTATGGATTCAATATCCATAAGATGAAGCATTTCATGGCGGCTATGGGCATCATCATTTTGCCTATGATATGTATCGTGGGACAGCGCGAGACGGGTTCGGCATTGGTATATTCCGCCTTTTTCCTGATGCTTTACCGCGAGGGAATGCCGGGTGCCATCCTCTTTACCGGAGTCTCGATGGTGGTTTACTTTGTGGTGGGTATCAAGTACGAGAACGTGACGATGTGGGATACCTACACCTCGGTGGGAAAATTCACGGTGCTGCTGCTGGTGCAGATCTTCACGGCAGGACTGGTGAACAGCTATACGGGCAACAGGAAGCATGCTCTCATCATCCTGTGCTACTCGGTGGGCATCACGCTCATCTTTGCACTCTTCTCCACCTACATCATTCCGTTTGACATCGTATGGGTGCAGCTGCTGCTCTGTGCGGTGATGATTGGATTCCTGGTGTATCACGGTCTGAGGACCCGCTTCCGCAACTATTTCCTGATTTCGATATTCGCAATGGGAAGTATTGCCTTCTTCTACAGTGCCGATTACGTGCTGAACAACGTGATGGAACCTCACCAGCGAGTGCGTATCAACGTGCTGCTGGGATTGGACGAAGATCTGGCGGGTGCCGGATATAATGTGCATCAGAGTGAGATAGCCATCGGTTCGGGTGGCTTGCAGGGAAAGGGATTCCTGAACGGAACCCAGACCAAGCTGAAGTTCGTGCCTGAGCAGGATACCGACTTCATCTTCTGTACGGTAGGAGAGGAGGAAGGATTCCTGGGTTCGGCAGGCGTGCTGCTGCTCTTCCTGATGTTGATATTGAGATTGATACATCTGGCGGAGCGACAACCTTTCAAGTTCGGACGAATATACGGCTACTGTGTGCTTTCGGTATTCCTGTTCCACCTATTTATTAATGTGGGAATGGTGCTGGGACTGACGCCGGTAATCGGCATTCCGCTTCCGTTCTTCAGTTATGGAGGTAGTTCGCTCTGGGGCTTTACCATTCTGCTTTTCATCTTCCTGCGTATTGATGCCGGAAGAAACCTGGTAAGAAGCTAGATTTTACAGCATAAAAAATGACCAGTGAGATACGTCTCATTGGTCATTTTTCGTTATTTTCACTCCGATGTCGCTTACACCCGGAAGAATTTCTCGCTTCATATCATGGCGGATGGCGATATGGATGGAATCGCCTCTGTTTATCTTATAGATATTGATAGGGAAGTTGTACTGATAGTAGCTGATGCCCTGTCCCTTGTTCTCGCCATGCTGGTTGATGAGCTGGCAGAGTAGGGTATCAGTCTTCTCGATACGCTTGCCCTTGTTGGCAGGGTAGATGGTCTGGTTCACGATGAGTGTCAATGCCGTAAACGGATAGGCACCTGTGGTTCTCAGACCCAGGCTCTGCCGGTAATAGCCGGTGGTAGCCATCGGAGGGATTTCGAACGATAGGGTATCGTTCTTCTCCCATCCTGCAATCGGCGTGTGGGCATATTCATCATATACCTTGGCATGATTGCAAGCGCTGAAGGCTATGGTTGCCACCAGTATGAAAACGAAATGAATCAGTCTTTTCATTTTTACTTCTTGTCCTCCTGTGGCTTGTTATTTTCGCCCTGCTGAGGCTTGTTATTTTCGCCCTGCTGAGGCTTGTTATTCTCGCCCTGCTGAGGCTTGTTGTTGCTTGCCTGCTTTGGCTTGTTGTTATTGCCCTGCTGAGGTCTGTTTCCCTGCTGGCGAGGTCCCTTGTTTCTATTATCCCTGTTGCGGTTGTTACCGTTTGGCTGGCGGTTCTCGTTCTTTTCTGGACGGTTGCCGTTTGGCTGACGGTTATCTCCCATTTCAGGGCGATTTGCATTGCGGTTCTTATTCTTCTTCTTTTTCTTCGCCTTATCAAATCGGCTGAGATCAGACTCATTGAGCAGATCGATGCTCTTGGAAGTTTCCTTCATCTTGCCATTCTCCATCAGGCTGAGCGGTTTCTCGCCCTGTTTATTCATCTCAATGATTTCCTTGGCACGTTCTGCTGTGATGGTCTCCAGGTTGGAAGCCAAGTTCTTGTCAGAAGAGTAGGTGATGAGTCCGGCAAGGATATCTACCTTGAACTGATGGAACTCGCCGTCGGCAGTCTGAAGCACGGCATCCTTAGGTGGCATCTTTCGGCTTGCCTCTACATAGTTATCTACCTCGTAGTTGAGGCAGCACTTCAGTTTGGCGCACATGCCAGCCAACTTCTGAGGGTTGAGCGAGATGTCCTGGTAGCGTGCAGCATTGGTGCTCACACTTACGAAGTTCTTCATCCAGGTAGCGCAGCAGAGCTCTCTGCCGCAAGGACCGGTACCGCCGATACGGCCAGCCTCCTGACGTGCACCAATCTGCTTCATCTCGATACGGACATGGAAGGTATCGGCAAGTACCTTGATGAGCTGGCGGAAATCTACACGCTCATCAGCGATATAGTAGAAGATGGCCTTGTTGCCATCGCCCTGATACTCCACGTCGCCGATTTTCATCTTCAGGCCCAGGTCCTTGGCTATCTGACGGCTCTGGATCATGGTGTCGTGTTCGCGGCTCTTGGCTTCCTTTGCCTTGTCGAGGTCCACCTGCTTGGCAAGTCGGTAGATTCGCTTGATGTCATCCTGCGACTTGAGATTTGCCTTCTTGATCTGCAGTTTTACCAGTCGGCCGGTTAATGTTACTACACCCACGTCGTGACCCGGGTTAGCCTCTACAGCCACGATGTCGCCCTTCTTGAGGTCGAGGTTGTTAACATTGTGATAATATCCCTTTCGGGTATTTTTAAATTGCACTTCCACCAGGTCGGTGCTCTCAGCGTTTCCTGGCACGTCGGCTAGCCAGTCGTATGTGTTGAGCTGTCGGTCCTGTCGTCCCACAGCCTTGCAGCATAGACCTCTATCGCAGCCATTCCACATTTTGAATTTCATATTTTTATAATCCACGATGTATTCTATTTATTGATTAATATATATTGCCCTTTCGGGGGATGTATTTCCTTTATTTTCTGATGAGCAGAACGATATTCTTCAGCGCCAGGTCGAAGAACACGATTTTCGGGTTGGCATTCTGGGCGATGAATCGCTTGCTTTCCTCGAAGAGATTGGAGATGTCGATGATATTCGCCTCGTTGATGAATCGGGCGAAGTTCCTGGCGAAATTCTCCTCCTCCTGTGTCATATAATTGAGTTCCGGCTGGCGGAAATTATACATGAAACTCTCGCGTAGCATGTGCATGAAGTAATCGAGCATTCGCTTCTGCTTCTCTCTGCCGAAGGTGGCAACCACCTCGCTCCACTTCTTCAAATCGTGGATGTTGCGCATATAGGAGAGGCGCATCAGCATGATGAACATATCCAGATGCTGGCGGTTTTCATTGCCAGAGTCCAGCTCCTCCAATGCATGGTTCCAGTTGCCGTTGGCGATTCGGGCGATGCGGTGGGCTGCTTCTGCATCCAGCGCTCTTCTTTCTATGAGCGCTTTCTCCACCTCGGAAGTTTCAATCTTTTTCAGGTCGATACGCTGTGCACGGCTTCTGATGGTTTCGAGCAGAAGTTCCGGCTGTTCGCTTACCAGGAGGAAGAGTGTCTGATGAGGCGGCTCTTCCAGCAGTTTCAATATCTTGTTGGCACTCGTGAGGTTCATACGCTCCGGCAACCATATCAGACTGATCTTGTATCCGCCTTGACTCGACATCATGCTCAGTTCTCTCGAAAGATTGTCGGTCTCATCGGCGGTGATGATTGCCTGCTTGTTGAAGTCGGCATCAGTCTTGCCCATGCGCTGCATCCAGTCGCTGATCAGCACATACGGACCTTCCTGGAGGAGCATCTCACGCCATTCTTTCATAAAGTCGAGACTTACGGGCGTATGGTCGCCGCTCATCTCGGATGTCTTGATTGTAGGGAAGGTGAAGTGCAGGTCGGGATGCTCCCATTTTCTCAACATCGGGGAATCGCCCAGTAGATAGCTGGCAAAAGCCAGCGCCACTGCCAGCTTTCCACAACCTTGTGGACCGCAGAACATCAGTGCATGAGGCACACGATTCTCCTGAACCATCTCCATCAGACGGTTCCATATATCTTGCTGACCTATCACTTCACTATTTAACATTTAACATTGAACTTTAAAATAAAATTTTAGCTATCTGTTTCACGCTATCCACCGCCGAAACGGTGAAGAAATGGATATGATTGTATCCGTGATTGAAGAGATCTTTCACCTGGGCAGTCGTCCACTCGATACCGAGTGCCTTGGCATCTTCATCGCTCTTGCACTTCAAAACCTCCTGCGCCAGAGCTTCCGGGATGTCGCAATGGAAGGTCTTTGGTACCATGGTGAGCTGACTCAGCTTGGCGAATGGCTTCAGCGCCGGAACGATAGGGATGGTGATGCCCATCTGGCGAGCCTTCTCAACGAAAGCATAGAATTTCTCGTTGTCGTAGAAGAGCTGGGTGATGGCATAGTCAGCGCCCAACTGCTGCTTCTCCAGGAGATGCTGCATATCCATCTCCAGATTGGGAGCCTCTTCGTGCTTCTCCGGATAGCAGGCTACGCCACAGCAGAATTTATCACCCGGATGCTTGATCGGGGTGCCGTCGAAGAAGAAACCGTCGTTAAACTGGTTTACTTGCTTCAGCAGGTCGGTGGCATTGGAATGACCGTTTTCTGTTGGAGTAAACTGTCGGTCTTCCTTCGCCTTGTCACCTCTCAGCACAAGGATATTGCTGATGCCCAGAAACTGGAGATCGAGCAATTCGTATTCGATGTCTTCCTTCGTGGCACCGCTACAGATGATGTGAGGGATGACAGGGATGTCGTACTTGTTCTGGATTGCGCCTGCGATGGCAACGGTGCCAGGGCGGCGACGCACACGCTGACGAGTGAGGAGACCGTTTTCCAGTTCCTTGTAAACATACTCGCTGTGGTGTGTGGTAATGTTGATAAACCGTGGACCGAAGTCCTTGAGGCTGTCGATGGTGCGGAAGAGAGCCGCAGTGCCATTACCCTTGAGAGGTGGCAAAACCTCGAAAGAGAAGCCTCTTTTGTCGCCCTTTTGATGTAAGAATTCTGCGATGTTCATATTACGTAATATCTATGTGCTCTTATTTTGGTTGCAAATTTACAAAAAAAATAGGGGAAATGTGCAGATTATGCGTATTATTTTAAAATAAACAGATAAAAATATAAAAATAAACAAATAAAAAAATAACCTAAAGTAAAATGGAACATCAACAAACGGGCTCTAAGGCCTATCTTTTCTCGATTGTGATGGTCGCCGTATTGGGTGGCTTGCTTTTCGGTTACGATACCGCAG
>ERZ780034.914-NODE-914-length-10145-cov-2.56125_pt1 | contig 10145 bp, 6 predicted proteins | sample MGYA00511855_ERZ780034 | MGnify/ENA primary metagenome ERZ780034 (study PRJEB29588, sample SAMEA2148024) | human gut metagenome | biome: human gut; feature: human-associated habitat; material: faeces | place: Denmark | collected 2008/2010 ...
GATATTTTTTGGAGACATTCTCTTTTTTATAAAAAGGGGAAAAGAAAAATTCCTGCCGCTATGATTACTTTATAAAAAGTCGACAAGCCAGACAGAAATTAAAACTTACATTTCTTCAAGTCTTTCACAATCGTTCCTGAAAAAATATCACTGTATCCTTGAGTAGTCTTCACACTTTGATGACCTAATAATTTCTGGACTGTAGTTATTTGTGCACCATTATAAATCAAAAGGGTAGCATTGGTATGCCGAGCTGTATGAAATGAAAAGTGTTTTTCTATCTTGGCTAACACACCTATTTTTTTTAAATCTTTATTTACGGAGGAATTCGATTTTAGATGAAAAAAATCACTTAAATTTTGATGATATTCTTGCAATAATCGGAGGGCCTTCCCCTGAAAAAGAAGATATAATGGTATGCTGACTTTGGTATCTGTCTTGACGGTTTTAAATATAAGCCATTTCTCTCCTTTTATCGTGACAATATTGCTTTCATTAAGAAGTACAAAGTCTGAATATCGAATTCCCGTGTAACAACAAAATAAAAACGCTTTTAAGCTGTGCATTAGCGATTTTGAACACAATGAAAGTTCCAGTTTTTCCAATTTCCTGATTTCTTCGGGAAGCAGAAAACTATGTTTGCTCTGAGTTGTTTTTATCTGGTATTTTCTGAACGGATAATCTTCCGGCTGAATGTATCCTCTTTTGATAGCCTCGTTGACAAAAGTCCTTAATTGTCTCATGTGTTTGGCAATTGTATTTGTCTCGTACATTTTTTGTCGCATGAAATCTTCAAATTCAAGAAGAAATGAATAAGTTATATCTTCAAATTCAATAGAAGAGCGAAAATGATTAAGCAAATCCAATGTTGTTAAAAGATTCTTTTTGGTAGCATCCTTATGCAATGAATGTTCTACCCAGTTTCTACCAAAGGATAAAAATGTCATTCTTTCAGTATCACTTTGACGGCTTATAGTTTTAAAAGCAGACAAGTTAATATGAACACCACGTTTCCATGATTTTAATTCTTCCCATTGTAATTGCAGAATAAATTCTTCCAACATTCGATTCAGCTCCTCAGAGTGTGGATGTCTAATGATTCTGTTATGACGGCTGTCCCATTCTTGCGGATTGACATATATTCCTGTCGAAATGTAAACCTTTTTGCGATTTCTATAAGCTTCTACCTGAATAAGAGCATTGCCTGACTTGTTTAACTTCTTTTTACGATTGTAGACCAATCTGAAATAAATCTTGTTCATACTATGTTGTTTTTAAGAAAATATGCAGATAATATGCAATAGAAGAAGTTTATTACTTATATAACGTCTATTTTAGCTAAATTAAAACTAACAAGTATCTAGCAAAAAGGATTCATTATTTTGATTCGATGATAAATCCCAGATACAAGAAATGCATATCATTTACTTTATAAAAACATACTTTTGCATGAAAGTGGCAGGTATAAGTGTTAAAAAGCAAGCTTTTGGGGGAATTTTATTGAAAATGGTATAAATATTTAAAAAGATATTACTACTTTTGCGTCCTGTTAGAGTGAATAAATTTTTATTAATGTAAAGTTAAACTTTAAGAGAGATTTTTATGAAAAGAAAATTGATGCTGTTAATGACCTGCCTGATGATAGGTATTGGTCTGGTAAACGCTCAAATCTCAAAGGTAACAGGTAATGTTACTTCTGAAGAGGATGGTTTACCTGTAGTGGGCGCATCAGTATTGGTAAAAGGTACTACAATAGGTACTGTTACCGACATTGATGGTAATTTTACGTTGACTAACGTGCCAAGTTCCGCCGGAACTTTGGTCATTTCTTTCATCGGAATGCAGTCGCAGGAAGTGAAGATTAAGCCTATCGTAAAAGTGGTGTTGAAGTCTGATGCTGAGCAACTTGATGAGGTTGTAGTAACCGCTATGGGTATCAAGCGTTCAGAAAAAGCATTAGGATATGCTGCGACCTCTGTTGGAGGTGAAAAAATTTCACAATCTCGTTCTTCTGATGTAATGTCGGCATTAGCTGGTAAGGTGGCTGGTGTTCAGATTTCTGCAACTTCATCTGATCCGGGTGCTTCAAACTCTGTAATTATTCGTGGTGTAAGTTCATTAAGCGGAAGTAACCAGCCTTTATATGTAATTGATGGTGTGCCTTTGAATAATGATTCTGAATCATCGTCAGACGGATTAAATTCTGGTTTTGATTTTGGTAACGGTGCGAATGCTGTCAATCCTGATGACGTGGCAAGCATGACCATTCTGAAAGGCGCTGCTGCAACAGCTCTTTATGGTAGCCGTGCAGCCAATGGTGTTGTTATGATTACTACGAAGACCGGTCAGAAAGGAAAAGGACTCGGCATTGAATATAATGGAGGTTTGCAGTGGTCAACAGTGCTTCGCTTACCTGAAATGCAGAATGAGTTCGGACAAGGTTGGAGTGGTGACCATACAACTTTGGAAAATGGATCTTGGGGACCTCGTTTTGACGGATCTATGCAGGCTTGGGGTAATGTGTATAATAATACTCAGAAAATTAAGCCTTATGTTCCGTATGAAGATAATGTGAAAGATTTCTTTGATACCGGATTCCGCTATAGTAACAGCTTGTCCTTCAATGGAGCTACAGATAAAAGTGATTATTTCGTATCATTCTCTCAAATTAGTGATAATGGAATGATTCCAACTGATGCGGATTCGTATGACAAATATACATTCTCAGGACGTGGCAGTTACACTATCGGTAAGTTGAAATTCTCTACTTCACTGAACTATTCTACACAGAAAAACAAGTTTGCTACAACTGGTCAGGGATTATCAATGTTGAATTCTATTTATCAGATTCCACGCGATATCAATATTTCAGGGTTGAGTGACTTGGATGATCCGTTCAATACTCCAGGATATTACTTTACTCCTTACGGAGTTTCTAACCCGTATTATATTCTGAATAATTATCAGAATGAATATGAAGCAGAACGTTTCTATGGTAAGTTTCAGTTGGATTATGATTTCTTGAAGTACTTTAAGTTTACTTACCGTATGGGCTTGGATACTACAACTGGTCAGCAAGATCAGGGTGTACCTAACTTATATGATTTATTCTATGATGGAACTCCGAATGGTGTTGGACAGGGTTCAAGCAGTCCTTTTGCAGGAGAGTTTGGTAGTTATACACAGCGTGTTTCACGCCGTCGGGAAATTAACCAGGATTTGTTGGTAACTTTTGATATGCCGATTAATGATTTCCATGTAAATGCATTGGTTGGTTTCAATGGTAACGAGCGTAGTTATTCTTATCAGGAAGCTACAGTAGAAAACTTGACTATACCGACTTGGTTTAATTTGACGAACTCTCCTTCTACTCCAATTATTACTACTAATAAAGAATTACGTCGTTTGATGGGTGTATTCGGCCAGTTTGAAGGTTCTTGGAAAAATATGGTTTATTTGACTGTTACAGCACGTAACGACTGGTCATCTACATTGCCGAAATCTGACCGCAGCTTCTTCTATCCTGGTGTAACGGGGAGTTTTATTTTCAGCGAACTACTTGATGATGACATGAAAGACATTATTACATTTGGTAAAGTACGCGCAAGTTGGGGTAAAACTGGTAACGATGCCGATGTATATATGGTAAATTCAGTTTATCGTCAACTTTCAGGCTCAGCCGGACGTATTCCATTTGGCTATGTAACTTTGCCGCTGGGCGGTGTAAATGGTTATACTGCTGATAATACATTGGGTAATATGTATTTGTCACCTGAAATGACGACTGAATATGAATTCGGTTTGAATATGGCATTCTTTAACAACCGCATTTCGTTTGATGCATCTTATTATAACCGTAATTCAGACAAACAAATTATGTCATTAAATATGGACCCGTCGACTGGTTATACTTCTCGTAATATGAATTTGGGTAAGATTCGTAACCACGGTGTTGAATTATTGTTCAATGTTACACCGGTTGAAACCCGTGACTTCTCTTGGGATGTGACTTTGAACTTTACGAAAAACTGGAGTAAGGTTATCAGCTTGCCGGAAGAATTGGGTGGCGTAGCTTCTATCTTTGGATTTAGCGGTGGTACAGGAATGTATGCTATGACTGGTTATCCGGTTGGTGTATTTAAAGCACAGGTGGCAGAACGTGATCCGCAGGGCCGTATCGTAGTAAATGCTAAAAATGGTTTGCCACAACCGGCTTCTGACTATGCTATTATTGGTGACATGAACAACCGTTATCAGATGGGTGTTTCTACCCGTTTCAGCTATAAAGGTGTTTCTTTAAGTGCTGACTTTGATATTCGTAAAGGTGGTATCATGTTCTCTCGTACGAAAGATATCAATTACTTTACTGGTAACGCAATTCAGACAACTTACAATGACCGTAATAACTTCATTGTACCTAATTCTGTTAACAAGGTTACAGATGATGCCGGAAATGTAACATACGTAGAAAATACAACTCCGATTTCAACAGCAAATTATTATGCTTATTGGGGTAATGGAGGTACTGATTTGGGAAGCTTCTCGTTGGTTGACAAATCGTATGTAAAATTACGTTCACTGGTATTAAGTTGGGATTTGCCGCGTAAATGGCTTGTTAAGACTCCGTTACAGGGTGTGCAGGTTTCAGCTTACGGAAATAATCTATTCTTATGGACTCCGTCAAGCAATACATTTATTGACCCGGAAACCACTTCATTCGGTAACGACTTGGCCGGTAACTTTGGTGAATATACAGCAAACCCGAGTTCACGCGTGTTCGGTTTCAACTTGAAAGTTAAATTTTAATGACTCAATCTACAAGAAACGTATTTTATGAAAAAGATATTATTATATAGTGTATTGGTAGCTGGCATGTTGAGTAGTTGTGACTTGGATATCAATGATGACCCTGACTACCCGATGAATGACCAGGTGACTGCCGATCTGATTTTTCCGGCAGCCCAGACGTTGGTTGCTTCCCATGTGGGTGGAGAAATATTTAATAATGCGGGATTCTTTGCACAGTATTTCGAACAACGTCCGGAATCACAGCAATATGATGCCTTGCCAACTTACGCTTTTACTGAAGCAAGTGATATTATGAGCTACTCTTATTCAGGATTGATGGCGGGTGCACAGAAAGATTTAAAAGATGTAATTGATAAGAGTGAAAACTCTGCTGACCGTTATGCAGCGACTGTATTGCGTGCCTATGTTTTTCAGGTATTAGTAGATAATTTTGACCAGTTTCCTTATACTGAAGCGTTATTAGGCTCTGATAATCAGAACCCGAAATGGGATAAGGGAGAAGATGTCTACAAAGGTGTGTTGGCAGAAATGGATAAGGCAGAACAGGAATTGGATAATGCCACTATGGATAGTGAGGATTTAATGTTCGACGGTGATGTTAATCAGTGGAAAGGTTTTGCCAATGCTTTGCGATTGCGCATGTATCTCCGTTTAATTTCTGGAGGTGTGGATGCTGCTGGCTATGAAGCAAAAGTAAAAGCTTTGGTTGAAAATAACAGTTTCTTTACTGGTGACGTTTGTTTCAGTGGCTTTGCCGATGAATCAAATAAACGGAATCCTTGGTATGAAACAAATGCAATGGGATTGACTGGTAATCATTGTGCTGCTTATCCGCTGGTGGAATATTTAAAAGCTACGGACGACCCGCGTATCGTTTATGGTTTAAGTAAGGCTACGGCAACGAATGAATATGTAGGTCAGTTACCTGGTGGTAAAATGAACACTCGTACAGCAAAGGGTAATTCCAATCTTTGGATGAATAAGCATGTGAGTGGTATTGATTATACAAAAGCTGCTACTATGCCTGTTTATTATTTTACACAGTCTGAACTTCAGTTCTTGATTGCGGAAGTCTATTTGAAATATTTAGGTAATGATCCACAGGCAAAAGCTGCTTATGAAAAAGGTATTGATGCAGATTTTGCGTCACGTGGTTTGTCAAGAACTGCAGCATTTGATAGTAAAATAGCATGGCCTTCAGCAGGTGGACTTAATGAAAAAATGGAGCTTATCGGTAAACAGAAATGGGTTGCTTTGTTCTACAGAGACCACATGGAAGCATGGAGTGAATTGCGCCGTACTGATTATCCAAAGTATGTTACTTTAACGGATGCTGAACTGACAGCTATTGCTAAAGGAGGAAACGCTCCTGCTGATAAATATAATGCAGGCGATTTAATTGTACCTTGGCAAAACGACATGATTAATCCGGTAGGTGATAAAGTGATAAAACGTATTTATTATCCGTTGAGTGCCCGTAAATTTAATAGTAATACTCCACAGTCACCTTCACTCGATTCGCCGGTTTGGTGGGATAAGAACTAATCAAATTTGGATTCATTTTTAGTAATTGAAATCTTATGAAGAAAATATTATATAGCTTAATAGTATGCGCAGGAGTATTAACATTTGCTGCCTGCGATGACTCAGTGGAAGATAATTCTCGGCTTACTTATCTAGTAGACTTGCAGGTTGAGAAAGCTACCATCGAACATCAGGTAAATACAGAATTCACGGCCCCAAAGTTTACGGCTACTGAAAACGGAGTAGATGTAAGTGCTAAAGTTACAGTTAAAGGATTGGATAAGGTGAATGAGGATAAGATTGGGATTTATCCGATTAGTTATTCTGTAGCTAACTCTGATGGTTACTTGTCTACGGCTAAGCAGACTGTTTATGTGGTGAATGCTGAAGCGGATACGGATATTTCGGGAGATTATACCATTGCTATTGATGATAGGTCGTCGCATTATATAGGTAGTTATTGTAAAAAAAGTGATGGGACAATAGAGCCTTTTTCTACTGCTTATCCACTAACTGTAACAAAGGTGGCGACAGGTATTTTCACTATTTCGGACATGCTGGGTGGATGGATGAACCTGAAGGAAGGAAAAGGGACAGACTTTGCTTTATCAGCTAATTATTCGTTGGATGAATCACTTGACTTTACATTAACTAATCCTCATAAAGTATCTTCTGGTTTAAGTGGTCTAAAAGATAAGCTGATGATGGGAGAGGAAGGAGAAGAAAAAGAAGTTAAGACACTAAATTCTCCTACAGTTACTGTAATATCCCCTGCTACTTCAACTGAAACAACTACTAATAAAGTTGTACTTGTATTACAATGGGATGTAGAATACGATGGTCGCGAGATTCATGTAGTAGCTACGACAGAGAAAAAAATTGAATCAGAAGAATAATATCAGAAGCGTATGAAGAAATATATTTTCCTATTATTTTCAGTCCTGGCATTTGCCTTGACTGCATGTAACAAAGAAACTGAACCGGGTGGTCCTGCCGTTGAAAAGATGGCAGGCGAATGGGTGGTAAAATCTGAAGGTGTAAATGACGGTGAATGGTTTACCGTAAGAACTTATAATACTGCCTCCAATGTGGCTACTGAAATGTGGCTTGAAGATAAGGGGTTGAATTATAAAATCAAAGTGTCTGTGTCTTACGATGCTCGTACTTTTATGACAGTAGAAGCTGTGACGAATACAATTGCTTCGAAAGAAGATGCCCCTGCTCCTATAAAAATTAAAATCTCGGAAGGAAAGGTTCAGGAAGGAGTTTATGAAACTCCTGGTGGACACATTTCCGATAAGATTTCATTTACCGTAGAAGCAGATGGTCAGACTTATAAGGTAGAAGGTTTCCGTCGTACAGGTTTTGAAGAAGATAATGTAATTTAAAATTTAGAATTACTTCTCTTTTTTAAAAAGAAGAGATTAAAACTAAAATGACCATCATAAAAAAGTTACAAACATAACTTCAAAATTTAAAAGAGTCGTATCAAAGCCCTACTTGAGCAATGATACGACTCTTTTTTCGAAAATAATGACTTTTCCTCGCAATTCTAAATACATAAAAAACCGGAATCACATTTCTGCAATCCCGGTCTTCCTTATATAAGTATTATAATCTATTTCTAATCAGAACAATTTAGCAGGATATTCACCAGCATCTACCAAAGCCTGAATCTTGTCAACTACACTCTGACGGTCAGCAGCGTATGTCACACCAAACCACTTAGAAGTTGTATCCAAAACCTTAACAGTGGCAGTTCCTTCATTAATCAGCTTGTTCACCATCAACGGAATGAAATATTCACATTTCAAGTTGCTGATATTTTCTTTCAGGAATTCAGCGAAATATTCTTCTGAATATTGGAAATAATCAGGAGTGAATCCCCACATATTCATTGAAACAGGAGTATTATCTTCAATGCCAACCCATTCACCGTTTTCATCCTTATAAGAAACCACGCCGTTTACACGCATGATTTCAGTGCGTTCAACCACTGTGGTCAGGTGTGCATTTTCATCTGTTGCACATACGCCACGAGCCACTGTTCCGCTTTCTGACAAAGTATTTCCTACACGGAAACCGACCATGCTGTAGTCATTCTTTGCACCTTCTGGCAATTCTGACAAGTATTTACCCAATACGGCAAAACTGTCACGTCCATAGAAGTCGTCAGCGTTGATTACAGCAAATGGTTCTTTAATTACATTCTTGCCCATCAACACTGCATGGTTTGTTCCCCAAGGTTTAACACGGCCTTCCGGACAAGTAAAGCCAGCAGGCAGGTCGTTCAAATCCTGGAACACAACTTCTACAGGAATATGATTTTCATATTTGCTTACAATCTTTTCACGGAAATCTTTTTCAAAATCACGACGGATTACGAAAACCAATTTCCCGAAACCACCACGGATAGCATCGAAAATTGAATAATCCATGATTGTTTCACCGTTAGGACCCAGTCCATCAAGCTGTTTTAAGCCACCGTAACGACTCCCCATACCGGCAGCCAGTACAAATAAAGTTGGTTTCATAGAATTGTATTAAAATTAATAACTACGCAAAGGTAAACAAATAATGTGATTTCAACTCATTGTCATAAACAAAATGTATCACCTTTTGGTTCTTTTTTATATATTCGCATAACTAATGATTCAATTGTATATGAAAAAATATATAAAATGGGGTGGAATTGTACTAGCAAGCCCATTTATCCTTTTTATAGTATTGTGTATATTAATTTATATACCTGCTATCCAGAATTTTATTGTGGATAAGGCGACATCATACGCTTCGCAAACTACGGGGATGAACATTCATATACAACGAATTTCACTTTCTTTTCCACTAAATTTAGTAGTCCATGAAACTACGGTTACCAATCCTCAGGATACACTCCTGAATGTAGAAAAGCTGACCGTAAAAATACAATTACTTCCTCTGGTAAAGAAACAGATAGAGATTGACGGAGTGGAACTGAAAAACGCTTCGGTCAATACGGTTGACCTGATTGAGGGAATGTCTCTACAGGGGAACTTAGGAGAACTTTTCTTGAAATCGCATGGAGTGGACTTGACGCCGGAAATAGCTGTGCTCAACGAGCTCACACTGAAAGATGCCAAACTGAAACTATGCCTAGCAGATACAACCGCACAAGATACCACCCAAAGTGCACCTACATTCTGGAAGTTTAAATTAGAAAAGATTGATTTGGCAAATGTGGACTTTCAGATGGATATGCCGCTTGATTCCATGAATTTAGGGCTGAAAGTCGGGAATGCTTCTTTAAGAGACGGACTGGTTGACTTGCATAAAGCGGCTTATTCTGCTAAAGAATTTAAGCTTTTACGGAGTGGATTATACTATAACTCAGGGAATACACCTCCTATAGAGAAGGGATTGGATCCGTCACATATTGCAGTGACCGACATCAATTTACAGATGGATTCTCTATACTATCAGGGGAATAACATCCGGGCATTACTGCATCAGTTCGAACTGAAAGAGCGTTCGGGACTGGAAATCAAATCGACCGAAGGGCAATTACAGGCAGACGAGAAAGCCATACGTGTGCCTTCTTTACAAATCAAAACTGCAAATTCTTTTCTGGCTCTCAAAGCTACGATAGACTGGTCGGTCACCGAACAGAATCAGGACGGTGTATTGAACGGGCAGTTCATGGCTGAAATCGGTAAAGCTGATTTGTTCAAACTGATTCCAGACATGCCACAAGAATTTATTCAATCCTTCCCTGCGGCTCCATTGCAAGTTCGTTTCGGAGTAGATGGAAGTCTGCGTGATTTGAAACTAAC
>ERZ780034.927-NODE-927-length-10055-cov-9.3992_pt1 | contig 10055 bp, 6 predicted proteins | sample MGYA00511855_ERZ780034 | MGnify/ENA primary metagenome ERZ780034 (study PRJEB29588, sample SAMEA2148024) | human gut metagenome | biome: human gut; feature: human-associated habitat; material: faeces | place: Denmark | collected 2008/2010 ...
ATTGATGGTGTAAAGATACGAAAAATATTCCAGATAACAGCATAAATCGAAGATTATTATCATGAAATATAAACATTTTAAACAGGCCTTACTTTTTAAAGTGGGCTCACAAGATGGAGTTTAGCATCAAGAAATAGATTGTAGAGTTTACTTCCGACTGTTTCATCTTGCAAAGCCCATCACTATATAGATATTGCTTTAACTTGTCGCAATCCTCTCTTAGCCTACCAAAAGTTTGCTTGCTATCAGAATAGACATCTCCGATAGGTACTCCTCCGAACTCTTCAATTTTCGAAGATAAATTATACTTTTCAAGATATTTCTCGAACTGCATTTGGCTTGTGGTACTCCAAGACCGTATCGGTTGAGTATGCCTTGCACCTATTGAATCTATTATAGCCATATCTTTGTGGTTTGAACCAATAAGAACTGACCAATGATATTCTATTCCACACCAACGAACATGTGCCTCAAAAGTTGGCAATACAGCCTTTAGAGAGTCTCTAGAGAAACACGGCATCATCATCTCTACAAAATTCGTGTAGCGAAGAATGTAAAAAGGATGGAAAGCCGTATGCTTATATGTATAATAGGACATTACCAAAGATGGCTGAGCTATCTTCAGTTGATACTCCCTCATCATAGAGAATAGCCTATTTACATCCTCTGTACTTATCACAATATCATCATCCAGCAAGAAGAAATACTCATATTTCTCAAAAAGTTCAGGATGACGATGAAGGTAACGATAGGTCATGTCCATCTTATAGCCAGCATCACAAGCTACGAAATCTGAATCATTACAAAACTTGTTATAGGAACCATCATAGATGAGTAAGTGCAAGTCGAAGTCGGCATCACCTTTTAGTAACTGGCGATGCAAGCTGTCCTTACCAACAGGAACAAACACGGCATTCTTCTTGTATGACCCATCCAGTCTTACTTTTTCCTCCTTGACAGGATGAAACAGATAGTTTTTCCTATCATCAGGCAACACTGGGGCAATACGCATTGAAGTATCGTCATAAAACTTTGCATTATTTTCTGGACGCACAAACGTCCCCTCCCCTCCAAAATCCTCTAAGAGAAATCCCTTATTATATAATAAGGTAGGAAGAAGTACTTCGTAATGCCCCATCCAACCTATTCTTAAATGGGCATCAATACATACTAATGCCTGACTAGACAAACGATATATAGGATTGAATGACTTCAATAGTTTTTCCTCTGCTATGACTTCATTGCCTGTTTTAAGACTTGTCCACCAATACCAAGTAGGATTCTCTGCCTTTGTTTCAATGACAGAAGACAGGAAATCAGATGTACACGAAGCAAAACTGCCAAAGAAATCTTTCCATTCACCAGAAAAACGGACATCGTCCTCCACTAACCAATAGTAATCATAACCTTGATTCTCCTTATAGAACTTTAATAAGGGGAAATGGTTGCTACCAGGCATCAGCTTACCTCTCTCTATTGGAGTATATCCCAATTCTTTCAGAACATCCGAAGTAAAGACAAACAGGTTCTCGATATTTTGCAAAGATACAGGCAATACATCTCCTTGCTGATGGTATGCAAAATACACATCAGCTTTCCCTTGCAGGGATTGTTCCAAAGCATGAAAGGAACTTAATGTCCATTCGTTGCTTTTGGTTGTGAGATATAATACTGCCTGTTTCATCTTATCTATTCTATTTTTACTGTTAAAGACTGATTACACCCTTATAGGATACATCATTCATCTGTATCAAAAGTTCGAATTGTCCATGCAAATCTGATGGCAGGACAACAACTCCATTTGCCGGCACCGTGCATTCATATACTATGCCATCTGCATCCGACAGCATACAATATATACTCTCACCTTGCGGTACATATACACTATTTTGTTCCTGCCAAACACATAACGGTTGTGCAGGTGTACGACGTATAACATTACCATGCGAATTATCATCTCTTGAACAACAATTCAAATACAGAGGTAATCTTGAAGCAGATGTATATATCGCAAATGTTACGAAGCACACCAAAATCAAAAGTCTTTTAGCCATAACGTTTTCTTTTTCTTGCAAAGATAAGCCGTTACAGCAATATTATATATCACACCTGTCGATTTTAACATTTCACAATTTCACAACAATGAACGTAACACTCTAAAAAGCACATAGTTATTTAAGAGTTTCACAATTTCACATTTTAGTTCACTGCTCGTATTTTACGTATTTCATCATCAAATTTGCTCGTTGTCATCTCCTTATCGAAGAGTTTTTTAGACAAACGTTTTCTTATGTTCGAGATGTTTGACGAAGACATATTCATCAATATCTTCATCTGACAAGGCGTAAATCCTAACCATACCAACATACATATTCTATACTCATTCTCGCTTAACTTATGGTTATTCTCTAATGTTAGTTTAAATTGCCTAAAAAATGATTCGAAAATATTATTCAAAGCATCCCATTGGCGAGAAGAAGGTTCTACACCTTTTTCAGCCAATTGCTTAAACTTTATAACCATAGCTTTTTGCTGGAATATAGCATAACTTTCATTATTGCCTTGTGGGCAATCATTAGTCAACACTTCTATCTCATTCTTTAGCATCATTATAGACTTTTCCTTGTCTAACACCAGCGAAGATTTTGAAGAAAGCTCCCTCTTCATTTTAGCCAATTCATCCTGGCTTTTCTGCAATTCCTGCTCCTTCATCAAGATTTGTTGCTTAACAAACAATAGTTGCTCTTTTCTTATCTGCCTTTCTTTCCTTATATTTTTGACATATAGTATAACTACAACGATCATAACAACAACCAGTATTATCATCAGAATAATGACAATACGAGCCCTATTTTTCTCTACTTCTTGTATTTTTTGCTTGTTTCTGCCATTGAGAATAATTATACAATGCAGCCGTTTGGGACATAGCTTCAACCTCATTATGCGCCCTAACACTATCACTATATTGGATAAACAAATCTGCATACTTTATGATAGAGTCCAATTGATGCCTCTGCTTATAAAACTTATACCATCCGTCAAAAGCCACTCGTTTCGCATTTTGGGATTCTGCCATATTCGAACATCTCTGAAAATATATTTTGGCAGAATCAGAAGAATGCACATTTAGATAATACAGCCCCTTTGCATAGAAATAAGTATAGTAACGAACGCCAGGATTTCTATTACCACTAAAATACCCCGACTCTCTTTCATACACATCCATATAGCGTTTAGCTTTTGCGAACTGCTTTGTCAAAACCAAAGACTCAACAACTATACCCAAAGAACGAGCCGCCTCTTTAGGATAACCAAACTTCTTATATTTTTTGTATATCTCCTCAAACTGTTCTATAACTTTCTGAGGAGACATTAATAGCGGCATGATATTGACTTGTGCCTCTGCTGTTATCAAAGCATCCAGCGTATCCTTGGCTAGCCAAGAATATTTTTCTGACACCCCATAAGCTTTTTTTGCATTCAATATCATCCTTTGTCTTTGATATTCCTCTCCCACTTGCCCATAAATCCTCGCCAATGTATGATAATCACAATCTCGGCTTAACGTATCAGCCTGCTCTGTCGCCTGGAGATAGCAATCCAAGGATGCAGGAGAGTCATCGAGATCACGATACGCACATCCCAACAGATAATAGGCCAGCATTCGCTCATTTGCCGAGCCATGCTGGTTATAATAGGCTACAACTTGCTTCATCACGCTATCCGTAGTAAAATCTACAAAGCCTTTGTTCATACCTTTGGCATAAATCAAATCAAAACGCATCTGTTGAGCTTTACTCATCTTTGGATTGTTCTTTCTTAGGCTATCAAGCATACCTAAAGCTACTAAAGCAGAATCTGAATTGGTTTCCATCAGACTATCTGCTCTAGTTATCTGCTCATCTATGACTTTATTTCCAGTACATGAAACCAGCAGCAACAAAACACTCAATATATATATTTTTATCTTGATCATATATTTTTTATTATTTCCATTCACAAAATTAATAAAAAAGAATGAAATAAAAGAAACTATTAGATATTTTAAGGGAACAATCCGTTAATTATTTGCAGAAAATGGACAAGTGACGAGCACGCATTGCCCACATGGTGAACATCGGATATAAAAAAATCCCTTGCAACATTTCTGCTGCAAGGGATTCATCATCTTTCTACCTTAAATGGTTATACACTACATAAACTTTAAAACTAAACTTAGAATCTATATACCACGAAGCTGTTCGCCTTCATCTTCACATTCAAGACGTTGCCGTTAGCCTGAGCATCTGATACAACAGGAACAACCACGTTCTTGTTGTCGATCTTGTTCTCTGCCTGGATATCATCAGCATGAAGAACAGTCATCTTGCCAGGATTCAACTTCTTGATGCCATTGAAGGTAACGTTGATTTCCTTCTCCTCGTTAGAGGTATTGGCAATCTTCACGATGTAGCTCTTGGTTGCCTTGTCGAAACAAGCTGTGGCATAGAGACCATTCTCGCCAGCTACAGCCTTGCCGTTCTCGGTAAGCTTCAACACATTGGTACCCTTGTTCTCGCCGTAGAGCTGCTGAACATAGTAGTTGGCAGAACGGACAGAGCTGAGGTTATCGAACCAGATGAGGTCCGGACGCCACTGCCATCCCTCTACATGAGCGAAGAGAGGTGCATAGGTAGCCTGATAAACTACATCGGCATTACGCTCCAAACCCGTCATGAAAGCTGCCTCAGAAAGCGCAGCCTCCCATGAGTTAGGATCGTGCTTGGCATGAGCTGCATACTCGCCGGCAAAGACCTTAGGACCCTTGCGGTCGTACTTGTCGTAACGGCTGGCATTGTTGCGGAACCACTCAGGGCTCTTGTAGTAGTGCTCATCCACCATGTCTACGCCCAACTTGCGCATCTGCTCCCAACCGTAGTCGAAGTCCTTTCCATCAGCAGATGGACCAGATGAACCGCAGATTTTGATCTTAGGATACTTGGCATGAATCTGCTCCATAAACTTCTGCAGACGCTCAGGGTACATAGGTCCCCACTGCTCGTTACCGATACCAATCTGCTTCAGGTTGAATGGAGCAGGATGACCCATATCGGCACGGAGCTTACCCCACTTGGAGGTGACAGGACCATTGGCAAACTCGATGAGGTCGAGTGCATCGTCGATATAGCTCTGGAGATCCTTGACTGCCACATGCGCATTAGGATCCTTATCATCGTTCTGATACTGGCAAGCCAGACCTACAGAGAGAATTGGCAATGGCTCAGCACCAATCTTCTCTGAAAGAAGGAAATACTCATAGAAGCCCAAGCCCAATGACTGATAGTAGTTAGGGAAAAGGCGATGTGGGAAGGTATCTCTCCAGCGGTTCTCGTTCAGAGGACGGTTCTCAGGAGCACCCACAGAGTTCTTCCACTCATAACGGGTATCGAGGTCGGTTCCCTCTACGATACATCCGCCAGGGAAACGGAAGATGCCTGGCTTCAAGTCAGCCAAATCCTGTACGAGGTCGGCACGGAGACCATTCCAGTTGTCCTCTGGGAAGAGAGAGAGATGGTCGAGGTCTACGCTCTCAGAACCCTTCTCCAGATATACTCGCATCAATCCCTTAGGATCGGTCTGAGGAGAAGTAAGGGTAGCAGTAAGCTTCTGCCATTTATTATTGGTGATGTTGATGACCTGCTTGGCAATGACATCATTCTTTGAATTGACGAGTTCTACGCGAATCTTGCCCTGCTTGCCATCGATGAGATGAAGACGGCCATATACGGTGAAATCGTACTTCATATCCTTCTTCAAGCCCATGCCGAAGAAGCCACGGTTCTCAAGACCAGTCTGCTTCTCACGCGCGCCTGCGCTCTCAAGTGTTACATAATGAGGATTGCGGTCGAAGGCAGGTTTTACGTCGCTGAGGGTTACATTTCCGAATGTATTCCATCCCATCAGGCGCTGTGGGAATTCGAAGGAACGGTTCTCTACCATCTCTGCATAGAGTCCACCATCGGCACCGAAGTTGATATCCTCGAAGAAGATACCATACATGGTAGGCTGGATTTCTACTCCAGGCTTGTTTGCCTGAACCATAAACTGATGCTGTGCGAAAGCTCCGAGCGAAGACATCGCCATCAGCATTGCTGCGAAAATTTTAGCTTTTCTCATATTGCTCTGTTATTGTTGTTTTGTAGGTTTGTTTATATTCCTATGGATAATACGCATAACGTATCAGAATACCGATGCAAAGATACAAAAAATCCACCCCAAATGAGGTGGATTTTCTGTCTAAATATATTGGATTTTCGTTTAAATCCCCTTTTTTCTACTATTTACCCTGTGGAATGAGGGTAAATGTGAAGGTCTTGTTGCCATAATGTACACGATACTTCTCCAAAGGCCAAGCACCCCAAGAGTTCTCGCCGCCTACACCCATGTGGGCTGAATCGAGGAAGAGATTGGTGAACTTAGACTTTTTCAGGTCGAAGCTGTGACGCTGCTCCTTGTCGTCGCCATCGTCAAGCTCCTCGGTATCGAAGTGGATAGCGCTGGCATAGAATGGAGTGCAGCTCTTCACCTGCAAGCCCAAGCCTGTGGCATCGGTCTGCTTCCACCAGCGGATATCGCTCTTGGTACCACTCTCCTGTGGACGGATGTATGGGAAGTACTGGTTGTCGGCATCATCTGTATAAACACCGATGCGCATGCAGTCCTTGCGGTCTGAGTAGTTCTCGATAGGACCACGACCGTAGTAGTTGCTCTTCTCCATGGTGTATGGCATCTGCATCAACATACCGAAACGGAACATATCGCTTACCTTAGCACCCTCTGTAGCCTTGAAGTCTTCTGTTACCTTCACGGCACCTGTATTGGCGAATACTACGTAGGTGATATCCATCTGACCCTGAACCTCCGGCATATCGAATGATGTGAGGATTGTTACCGAGTTGGTCTTCTTATCCTTCTTCACGTCGATGTTCTTCAGGTTCATCTGAGGGTTCTTCCAAGCCTTGAACTTCTTCTGGAGGCCTGCACCCATATCGTTGTCGGTAGGAGCACGCCAGAAGTTTGGCTTCAAGGTACCACCCTCGCCGAGCAATGACTTGCCATTGTAAGCATACTCAGAGATAAGACCGGTAGAACGGTCGATCTTGAAGGTGAGGTTAGGGGTGGTAACAGCTACCACATTGTTCTTCTTGGCAGCAAGCTTCATCTTCTTCTTGCCATGTCCCTGAGCCAGCATCTTGCTGCAGTCGCCAGAGCAAGCCTGCTTGGTAACTACCGGCAGCTGGGCATAAGCCATCACCTGACCGGCTGTGAGCAGTGGTTCAGCCTCCTTCAGACGGAAGTCGATGTTGAGGAATACCTCCTTGCCCTTGATCTTGCTCTTGTCGTAAGGGATGGTGAAATTCTTGGTCTGCTGTGCAGGAACATCAAGGTCGGCGATGGTGCCATTCTGAGTCTCTACGCCATCCTCTTCCAGCCTCCATGCCAGTGCATAGTTGCTCAGGTCGCGGAAGAAGTTCTCATTGTGTACGCTTACCTCGCCAGTCTCGGCATTCACCATCTTGGTCCAGATGTTCTGGTACTGATAAGCCACCTCGTAAGCATGAGGGTTCATCTGACGGTCTGGACCGATGATACCATTACAGTTGAAGTTATTGTCGCTAGGATCATACTTGTTGTAATCACCACCGTAGCAATATTCTATCTTGCGAAGCTCCTCATTGTTCATCTTGTAAGGCAGGATGCTCATAGGCTTCACGATATTGCGGTGCAATGCCTGATCTACGAAATCCCAGTCGAAACCACCCTGGAGGATAGGATACTTGCGGATCAGATCCCAGTAATCGCTCAGATTACCGCCAGAGTTACCCATGGTGTGGTTGTACTCACACTGGATGAGAGGCATCGGACTGTTTGGATCCTTGGCATACTTCTCGGAAGCTGCTACAGGGTAATACATTGGGCAGAAGATATCTGTACCCTCGCCACGGCGAGCCTGCTCGTACTGAACAGGGCGGGTCTTGTCCTGGCTCTTGATCCACTTGTAAGCCTGCAGGAAGTTGTCGCCCATCACGGTCTCGTTACCCAAGCTCCATGTTACGATAGAAGGATGGTTGAAGAACATAGACACATTGTGCTGGTTGCGCTCCATAATCTGCTTGGCAAACTCAGGCTTTTTGGCAGCCGCATCGTCGCCATACCCGAAACCATGGCTCTCCTGGTTAGCCTCAGCCACAACATACAATCCGTACTTGTCGCAGAGATCATACCAGCGAGGATCGTCTGGATAGTGGCAGGTACGAACGGCATTGATGTTCATGCGCTTCATCATCATGATGTCCTGAATCATGCGCTGCTCACTTACATTGTAGCCCTCATCAGGATCCATCTCATGACGGTCGGCACCCTTCAGGAGAACAGGCTGGCCATTGACCAGGAACTGCTTGTTCTTGATCTCCACCTTACGGAAACCTACCTTTACCTGTACAATCTCGTATGGCAGATACATACCGCCATTCTGGATAGGAGATACAACGAGGGTATAGAGGTTAGGAGTCTCAGCACTCCACTTGCGAACATTCTTCACACGGAGCTGATACTTAGCCACACCATTCTTTACATTATCGGTACCTGTAACGATTACCTCCTTGCCATCCGGGTCGTAAAGACCGAAGTATGCCAGGGTATTACCCTGCACCTTGGCTGTGATGTTGAGGTAACCATCCTTATAGTTGTTCTTCAAATCTGTCTCTACACGGACATCAAGCAGACGATGATCCTTAGAGCGGGCATAGAGATAGTTCTCACGAGCCGGACCGCTCAGACGCCAGAAGTCCTGATCCTCACACCATGAACCGTCACACCAGCGGAATGTCTGGAAGGCGATGAGGTTCTTGCCCTTCTTCAAGAAAGGAGTGATATCAAACTCAGCGGCAACCTTGCTATCCTCTGCATAACCGGCAAACTTTCCGTTGACATAGAGATAGATGTTGGATGTTACACTACCGAAGTGAGCGATAATGCGCTTGCCATCCCAGTTGGATGGGATATTGATTTCACGACGATAGGAACCTACGTGGTTGTCCTTGATAGGAACAGCTGGTGGCTGCTGGTCGAAGTGGCTACGCCATCCGAAGCCCACGTTTACATACTCAGGCTGGCCATAGCCCAACATCTCCCAGTTGCCTGGCATCTGGATGTTGTTCCATTTTGAGTCATCAAGGTCAGTCTTGTAGAAATCAGTAGGGCGCTCATCTGCATTGGCTACCCAGTTGAACTTCCATGTGCCCTCGAGCGACAGGTAGTTCATACTCTTCTTCTTGTCAAGATACTCAGCACCAGTTCCAGGGAAGTCGTTAGGATCGTAAGCGAAGTGCATTGTGTGCAGAGGCAAACGATTGATTTCATTCACTTGGAGGTCGTGCCACTCTGTGAAAGTAGGCTGTTTGATGGCTACCGTCTTTACAGACGACTTAATGGCAGCCTTCGGTTTTCTTGCACCAAAGGCCACCATTGCCAATCCTGCCATACTCAATGTTACGAACAGTCTTTTATTCATTACTATTAAAGTTTTGTGTTTAGATATTTATCATATTCACAAGCGGTAAGAAGCATCGCTCCCACACCGAAGTTTGCCTGAGAATTGGCATCTACGGTCTGTCCCGGAATGGCTCTTTCGCCGATTGGCTGAACATAGCCCACCTTGCCGTCTTCCTGAACGGCTGTTTCCGTGAGGTAAGTCCAGGCTCTGTCTATCACCTTCTTATATTCTTTCTTGTTGAGATAACCATTGTTTACTCCCCATAGCATTCCATAGGTGAAGAAGGCGGTACTGCTGGTCTCTGGTCCCGGTGCATGCTCAGGGTCCATCATCGAGCGGGTCCAGTAACCCTCCGGCTGCTGGATTTCAGCCACAGCCTTGGCCAGTTTCTGGAACTTATCTACGAAGAACTGATAGTGCTTGTAGTCCTTTGGCATATCCTGGAGCACCTTTGCCAGACCGGCAAGAACCCATCCATCGCCGCGAGCCCAGAAATCCTTCTTGCCGTTGGCACTCTTGT
>ERZ780034.929-NODE-929-length-10036-cov-1.93868_pt1 | contig 10036 bp, 9 predicted proteins | sample MGYA00511855_ERZ780034 | MGnify/ENA primary metagenome ERZ780034 (study PRJEB29588, sample SAMEA2148024) | human gut metagenome | biome: human gut; feature: human-associated habitat; material: faeces | place: Denmark | collected 2008/2010 ...
ACTCTCCACTGACCTCTGTTCGCTGTCCGACAAATGTGAGCACAGCCCAGCATATGCCAATTACTATTATTATATAAATACACAGAAATATGAGATCCTTGACAATATTGACTTCCTTTTCGGCCTTTTCTTTCTTTTTTGCCTCTTTCTTCTCTTTCCTGAGCTGCTTCTTTAAAGCCTTCTCGTCGAGTTCTCCATCCTCATTGTACACTTCTTCAGAAGAGTCTGTATTAACCGCTTCTGCAGTTTTATCTGAGCTCTCAGATTTAGCTGCTCCTGCAGCTTCTTCCGATGTCTCCTTCTGAGATGCTTCTTCCGATTTATCTGCTGTCTCCGCCTTTGCATCAGCCGAACTCTCAGCGACTGCTTTGTCCCATGACCAGGAGGACTTCTCCTTATTTTCCTGCTCATCGTCGGCAGTTTTCTTTTCAGCTTCCTTTGCTTCATTCGCAGCCTTTTTTGCAGCCTTCTTCTGTTCTTTATCTATCGCTTTCTGACGCTTCTTCTCATATTTGGCGATCTCTTTGTCCCTTTCCTTCTTCGCAGGGTCATCCTCAAATATATCGTTTAACGCATCAGCAACATTCTTGTTTTCTTCACTCATCTAGTCTTCCTTCGGGGTCTCCAATGTAATACGCCCCAGCTTTCCCGATCTGAAATCATCGATCAGCAGAGCCGCAGCCTTGTCATAATCGAGCTCCCCGCCCTTCTTAATGCATTGTCTCTTCTCTGCGATACCTGTCAGCATCTGTACAGGATCATCAACACTTTCAATATTATACCTTTGAACAAGGGTATTACAATAGTTTGCCTGTAAAAATTTAATTAATTCAACCGCTATATCCGTTATGCTGAGTATCTCATCATTGATCGAACCTATGAACGCAAGTCTGAGACCAACGGCCTCATCATCGAATTTCGGCCATAAAATACCGGGAGTGTCCAAAAGCTCAATATTCTTTCCAAGTCTTATCCACTGCTTGCCTTTTGTGACACCAGGCTTATTTCCAACCTTGGTGCAGGCCTTTCTCGCATAGGAATTGATAAACGTGGATTTGCCGACATTCGGGATGCCGACTATCATCGCCCTTATCGGACGGTTTATGATTCCCCTTTTTCTATCCCTCTCTATCTTCTCTTTGCAGGCCTCCTGCACGATATTGTTGATACTCTTCATCCCCATACCGTCACGGGCATTTATCTTTGCAACGGCAAAGTCTTTATTCTTATAATAGTTTGCCCACTTTGTTGTGACTGCATCATCCGCAAGATCTGATTTGTTGAGGAGTATGAGTCTGTATTTGTTCTTTGCAAGCTCGTCTATATCAGGATTCTTACTACTGAATGGGATTCTTGAATCCACCAGCTCTATGACGATATCTATAAGTTTTATATCCTCCTGCATCATTCGTCTTGCTTTTGTCATATGTCCGGGATACCACTGTATATTCATATCTCTACCTCTATTTTATCTTTACTCTGCCCAGCATCTCGCTCTTTTGCACATTGCCAGCCGCCTGAAATCTTGAATCCTGGCTGTTGTCCGGATTGTCTCCGAGCAGGAAGTATTCATTCTCTCCAAGTGTGATCGCAGATTCCGCTATTCCGGCTGGTTTTATCTCACAGTCGACGGGATAATCTGCAAGCGGATTGCCATTTATATATACCTGACCATTCTGGATAAGCACAGTCTCACCCGGCAGGCCTACCACTCTCTTGATGGAATAGTATTTGTCCTGATTCTCAACTATACGATACGCTACCACATCGTATCTTTCCGGGGATGTCACCAGATAAACAGCCTTATTGACCAGATACGATTCTCCATCCGTCAGTGTCGGCTCCATGGATGGTCCTACCATATATACCGTCTGGAATCCAAATGCAACAAAACCATAACCAAGTATAGCCGCTGTCAGTATCGATATGAACCAGCCAAGTGCGCTCTTCATAGTCTTTTTCAATGATCTCTGTTGTCTTCTCTGACGCCTTTTTTCTCTCCTTATCCTTCGGAGTCTGTCATATCTCTCACTCATGAATTCTATCCTTCAATCATCAATATATTTGTTCAGTTCATTTCATCCATTCTAAAAATGGCTGGAGTAGAAATACTCCAGCCACTTTTACTTTCATGTTACAAGCTTTATTATTTAACAAGCTCCTTAACCTTTGCTGCCTTACCAATTCTTGAACGTAAGTAGTAAATCTTAGCTCTTCTAACTTTACCTTTTCTTACAACTTCAATCTTCTCAACGAAAGGTGAGTGTACAGGCCATGTCTTCTCAACACCGCATCCGCTAGAGATCTTTCTAACTGTGAATGTCTCTCTGTTGCTTCCGCCCTGTCTCTTTACTACAGTACCCTCGAAGATCTGGATTCTCTCCTTGTTACCCTCTTTGATTCTGTTGTGTACCTTAACAGTGTCTCCTACGTTGAACTCATCAACGCTCTCCTTCATCTGTGAAGCTTCAAGATTCTTAATGTAATCGTTCATTGTGTTCCTCCTTAATATTCTGATGTTCTTACTACCATATCCACCGGATATATGGGCACAGAGGACCATCACTCTTTTCACAACTCATTTAATATAACATACTGAAATTGTAGATGCAAGAAGAATTTTCGGATTTTATCCGTTTTTTAGCAAACAGGGCATATAGATTGATTTCTATATGCCCTGTTGCATTAAATATCTTGTTCGACTTAATTCAGTCAAGTGGAGCAGACGCATTAGAAGACGAACTTCGTTCGCAGGCGTCTGCGTGCTTCACAAGGATTCCTCCCACCTACGGCGGGCCCCTCCTTATGAAAAATAGTGGAGCTGGCGGGAGTCGAACCCGCGTCCAAAAGCTCATTCACTACAGTTTCTTCCATCACAGTCAGTGCTTTAACATTCCCTCAGCCTATCGCCCACTAACATGCTATAGACCTTAGTAGCTTCATGGATTTTCCTACATCGCAAAGCTTAGATGCTGGAGTTTGCCGAAAATCGACGCCATTCCTAAAGGCTCGGCGTTCCTAAAGGATGACGACTGCCCTTAGGCAGCGTATGCTAAATTATCGTTAGCGTTTATTTTTTTTCCAGCTTTTAGCGTGGCTCTGGTCCACGGATGGCTTCCATAGCTTCAAAACCCCTGTCGAAACCAGTCAACCCCTGATCATAGATCAGTGATAACCAATCATTTATAATATATGCAGCAAATATCAAAATAATACCTGCGCCTATATATCTTAATTTATCAGATGCTCTTACTCAGCGTCAGCAGTTGTATCTTCCTCTGCATCTGTCGCCTCTGCTGTATCTTCTGCATTTTCAGTTGTGTCTGCTGTGTCCTCAGCATCGGAAGCTGTGGCAGAAAACAGAGTGTCATAACCGCTGTCCTTCCAAGTCTTGTCTACATATTCTGACAAGCCTGAAGCATCAACATACTTAGGTATCGCCTTATATATCTTCACACCCGCAACGCTTCCAACTATAGCAGCGATAACAACGATCGTAACTGTTATAGCAATAACCTTCTTGATCTTCTGCTTCCTGAGTATCTCCTTGCGGTGCTTTTTCTCATATTTCTTCTTATCTACTTTACTCTGACTCATAACGCCCTTCTCCAGACTATCGTTTATTTGATTCCGATACACACATTATATCTGAACCAGCTTATCTTATTCAACACCTTGCTAGTATAACACAAGCTGCATTATAATTCCAATAATAAGTTTGATTTCACAGAAATTCCACAAACGCTCACGATCAGAAGTCCTTGCTCCTGCTCTTGAGATCTCTCTCCATCTCGCGCTTCATATCCTTCTTGGCGATATCCTCACGTTTGTCGTAGAGCTTCTTACCTCTTGCCAGACCTATCTCCATCTTGACAAGTCCATCTCTGATATATACCTTGAGCGGCATAATGGTATAACCCTTCACCTTCTGCTGTCCAATGAGCTTGTTGATCTCGTACCTGTGGAGCAGCAACTTTCTCGTCCTGAGCGGATCTTTATTGAATATATTCCCCCTCTCATATGGGTTGATATTCATTCTGTACACATACACCTCGCCGTGGTCTATTCCGACAAATGCTTCCTTGATACTGCAGTGTCCCTGTCTTATGGACTTTACCTCGGTTCCCACAAGCTCTATTCCGGCCTCAAACTTCTCTTCTATAAAATACTCGTGATATGCCTTTTTGTTATTTGCGATGAGAGTGTTTCCTCTTTCCTTTGACAAATGTATCCTCTCCTTTATATACAATACTGAAATCTATCGACTTCGTCATCTTGTCTGTATTCTTCACCTTTATCTGTATAGGATCACCGATGGCATATTGTTTGCCCGTGTCCTCACCTATCATAGCATAATCTTCCTGAGAAAAATAGTAATAATCGTCGCGCATATCTGCCACGTTCACAAAGCCTTCCACCGTATTCGGCAGTTCCACGAACATTCCCCGGTTTGTAACTCCTGAGACAAATCCGTCATAGACCTCGCCAATGTGAGCTGACATATATTCCACCTTCTTGAGCTTCTCCACATCACGCTCAGCTTCCTCAGCTCTTCTCTCCTTGCGCGAATTGTCATCAGCCACCCTGTCAAGTATCATGCTGTAATGTTCTATTCTCCTCGAGTCAAGTCTGCCATGTATATTTTCCTTTATTATACGATGTATCTGCAGATCTGGATATCTCCTTATAGGAGAAGTAAAATGACAGTAATATTTCGCTGCAAGACCAAAGTGACCGCTGCACTCCGTTGAATACTTCGCCTGTTTCATGGTCCTCAGCGCCATCCTGCTCACAAGATTCTCATAAGGCTCACCCTTTATCCTGTCAAGCAGCTTCTGGAATTCTTTCGGATGTATATTCTCCTTTGATGCCTTAAAGTACATTCCAAAATTACTTATAAGGAGCGCCAGCTGCTCAACCCTGTCTGCATCAGGTGTCTCATGGACTCTGTACTCAAATGGTATATCCTGCCAGAAATAATCCTCAGCAATCGTCTCATTTGCAGCAAGCATAAAATCTTCAATGATCTCATTGGATCTGCGTCTCTCATATACACCTATTGATACAACTTTGCCGTCGGAGTCTATCTTGATCTTCGATTCGTCAAAATCAAAATCTATTGAGCCTCGCTTTCTTCTGTTAGCTCTGAGAAGATCCGACACATGAAGCATCATCTCGAACATAGGCACAAGCTCCTCATATTTTCTGGTCTCCCCTGGATCGTGATCCTCGACAATTGCAGACACACTTGTATATGACATTCTACGGTCCACATTGATCACAGTCTCACATATCTTATGTCCTACTATGTGGCCCTTCTGATCTATGTCCATAAGGCAGCTCAGCGCCAATCTGTCCTGCCCTTCATTCAGCGAACAGATACCATTTGACAGCTTGTGCGGAAGCATAGGTATTACCCTGTCCACGAGATAACAGCTTGTACCTCTGTTAAGTGCCTCTTTATCCAGAGGGGAATTCTCCTTTACATAGTGGGTCACGTCAGCTATGTGCACACCAAGCTTGTACATTCCGTCCGCCTCATAGAGTGTTATGGCATCGTCCAGGTCTTTTGCATCCTCGCCATCTATCGTCACTGTCTGAAGATGTCGGAGATCCGTTCTGCCTGCCATCTCCGATGCGCTGACAAAATCAGGGATCTGTGAGAGGCTGTCCATGACCTCGTCAGGAAAATCGACTGGAATGTCCAGAGCTCTGACCACAGACAGCACGTCACTCTCCGGATCATTTATATGTCCAAGTATCTCTATAATCTTTCCCTCCGGAGACTTCACTTTGTCTCCATAACTGATGATCTCCGCCACAACCTTATGTCCAGCCATGGCGCCCATGGAATTTTCCTTGGATATAAATATGTCTCCATCTATTTTCAGATTGTCAGGTATGACAAATCCAAAGTTCTTATTCTTCTGATAGACTCCGACAACCTTCTTTAGTCCACGCTCAAGTACCTTTATAACCGATGCTTCCTGCTTCATTCCCTTCGGTCTGTCCTCCGCACGTATGAGGACTGTATCACCGTGGAACGCTCCCATGGTATTCTTCTCAGGGACAAAGAAATCCTCCTTCATGCCCTCAACGCGGACAAATCCAAAACCTCTCTGATTGCCGATAAATGTTCCCTTGTATGTCCCTTCTCCGACCTTCTGATATCGCCCTTTTGCCGATCTGATGATCAGTCCCTCCTCTGTGAGGTCATTCAGTATATCGAGAAATGTCTGTCTCTCATCTCCCGGGACCTGAAGGAATGTACACATCTCCTTGAACTTCATAGGCGGATAATCATCATCGCATATAAATTCATATACCGTCTGTTTTCTTCTGTTGTATAACTCCAAATCCTTATTATCCATAACAAACCCTTTCTATATACATTATGCCCGCATCCCTACCGCACAAATACATTGCATAATGAGCAAAAAAATGCTTACATATATCAGTTAATATATGTAAGCATCAGAAATCATTATTAGTTGAAAAGCTTTGAGTCAAGCAGTAATGCAAGTACAAAGAAGAGAACTGTGAGAACTGCTGTTATCTTCTTAAGTATCTCCTGCTTTGAGCTTCCCTTATTCTTGCTCCAGTAGGAATTGTCAAATCCGCCGCCTGCTCCTGATATGGAACTTGTAAGGCTCGCATCCTTTCCTTCCTGTGAAAGAACCACTATTGCTAATACTATACATACTATAACATAAATTACCATTAATATTGTCTTCAGCATCTTAACACCTCCGTTTCCGAAAAAATGGTGTGTGTATAATTTTAACACCAACTTGAAACATAATAACACAACAAAATAATATATTCAATAACTATTTTCTTCGTTTTCTGTAAAACTCCGCAAATACCAGCATTGCGATACCTATTATCGAACAGGCAATACCTGCGCCTGCATATTTCACATGGAATTTCATCTCAACAACATTCTCACCCTCAACAAGACTTATAGAATACAGGCTGTCTACCACCTTATCCGGCTGTACCTTCTGGCCGTTAACTTTGACTGTCCAACCATCACAGTAAGGAATAGATGTGAATAAACTCTGTCCTTCCTTGGCATTTACAACAAATTCTGCGCTGCCATTTTCTATATCCATCACATCAGGGGTATTTTTCTCAAGCTCCTCTGCTATGCTTTTCAGCAAATCCAGATCAAGAACATAAAACTGCTCTGCTCCATCATCCAGATCTAGCTTCTGCTTTGAGTGAAGCACAACCTTGTAGTAATCACGATCCTCATTTACAGGAATATTGAACACTGACGGCGAAAGCCATCTGGCATATCCGGTCCTGTATATTCCATTGACATTCAGCTTTGCATTAAACAGACTGTTCCATGGGATATTGCCATAAGCGATGTAATTGCCTTCCGGGATCTCCATCTTGTATACACGCTTCTTCGCTTTACTTACAACCGTCTCGTACTTTAAAGGCTTATAGATCTCAACCTTTCTGCCGAGCAGCTCGCTGTAGAGCTCATTTTGATATTCAAACGGATTGCCGTTATATTTTGCCGCTGTATATTTGCCTGAATCATATACAAATGCCATAGGCAGGCTGTATGGGTTCTCGTATACACCGGCTCCATTTGCATTGTCTGCAATATCCTCTACTTTATCCATGCCCTCCAAAGCATAATCAGATACGATGTATCTGACTCCCAGCAGTGAATCAGTTCCAAGCACCGGCATGTTGACAACACTTAGGTTATCGCCTTCGCTCCTGTATCCCGTGTCCACAAGGAAGTTCAGCACTGTGCTGTCAGCGGTTGACACATACGATCCTATCGCCCAATACCCATAACCAAACGACTCGTCATAATTTGCTCTGACATTGTTCTTATATTTAAAATTATCATCCGTATCTTTGCCATTATTGTTTTTCTTTTTTTCGAGTGATCTTGTCGCCCTTGATCTGGTCTGGCTGATCCTGTATGTATCGGAATCATATTCTTTCAGATCATTTATAAGGCCTTCCATAGCCGTCTCATACTCAACAAAACTCTCACCGTTGTCGATATGGATATTGTCCATTTGCAACATCACGCTGTATCCTGTCTCAACAGTCAGCACTGCACACAGAATGACCGTAAATATAATCCCGAACACTCTTCCGGCTCCTACGTTTTTCGAAAGCCTGCTTATGAGTGCTATCAAAACGGCTACCCCTACAATAAGCGCATCGGTCAGCCATACAAGTTTGTTATCCTGGACTCCATGCAGATAGTTTACACCAAGCATAGCCGCACTGAATATCGCACTTGCAATGATAACCCGCCATTTTACAGCATTCAGATCCTCCGAGAGGAAAAATTCAGCGGCAAAGAATAATATGCAGAATATTCCAACATGTGAATATCTGTACCAATATGATCCAACCTCTTTGAACAGAGAAAATGCCATGCACAATGGATTCCAGTAAAACATGAGCAGCATTACCACAAGCGTGACAAATGCTAATATCTTCTGCTTTACATTGTGTTTCTTACCGATGAAGATTCCAATAAATCCTATCAACGCCAGACATCCGCAGTACAGAGACACGCTTCCCTTCTGACTCTGTGCGCCAAGCGAATATCCGTCTATCACAGATGAAACATCACCGATAAATGACATGTCGAGCAGAGAGCCTAAATCAAGACTTCCTCTTACACTGTAACGCATCGCACCTATCGTCGGAAGGAACAACACCCCACTGATCAGAACTCCCGCCAGCATTGAATATATAAACCGTCCAAGTTTTCCGGCAAAATCCTTTATGACAGTCTTCTCAGCCTTAGTATCCCCACTGTACAATCTTGAATATGCAAATTCAAACAAAAACCAGAAACAGGCAAATACACAGTTGATTCCGCCCATATACCAGTTGAACAGAACTGCCAATGAACTGATACGGAAAGCATAACAGGCCTGCCACCGTTAACCACTCTGTACACGCCCAGCATTATGAGCGGTAACATATAGAAGCCGTCAAGCCACATTATATTACATGCCTGGGCGATTCCATACTGACTCACTGCATAGCTCACCGCCAGAAAAATGATAAGTGCCTGCTTTTTCACAGAACCATCATTCCACTCTTCAAATCTCCTGTTGAGATAAAATGCAAATGTCGCCGCCGCACAGGCAAGCTTTAACGTTATGATCACATGTACGAACAATACAAGCTGGGATTTGTCGAATAACAACAGCAATAAATTGAACGGGCTGGAAAGATAGTAACTGAATACTCCTATGCAGGCCCCTCCTATAGATTTGCTGAAAGAATAATCTATATTATTTTTGCCGTCAAATACATCCTTCAGATATGCCAGAAAATCAAGATACTGAAAATCAGCATCCTTGGATGCGAGTGAATGTACTCCGAACGGCACATACTTTTTTATATAAAACAGAAGCCACAGCAGGCAGAATGTGATAATGCCCGCTGTAAGCATCTGAATAACGAGCTGTTTTCTCTGTTCTTTCTCCATCATATTCTTCTCCAGATTATTTAGTTTTAATATAATACTACACAATCTGTGAAAATACTATATAGATTAAAAATTTTTAATGAAAGAATTTCTAACTTTTACATACTGATTTATAACATATACCTACTTCGTATATCGAAACCATGATTCAGCGGTCCACTGCCCGATCCCAGATCCAGCATGGCCGCCAGGGCACCGGATATATATTGTTTGGCCATTCTAACTGAATCACTTACATCATATTCCTTTGCGAGATTTGAAGCGATCGCACTTGAAAGCGTACATCCTGTGCCATGTGTATTCGGATTATCAATACGCTTACCCGAAAACCAGGTGATATTCTCCCCGTCAAAAAGCATATCATTTGCATCATTTATGCTGTGTCCACCCTTTACAAGGACAGCGCAGCCATACTTTCCGTATATACATCTGGCAGCATTCTCCATATCAGCTACGCTCTTCACCGATATACCAGTGAGCGCCTCAGTCTCAGGTATGTTTGGCGTTATGAGCTTTGCAAGTGGGAACAGTTTACCGGTCATGACC
>ERZ780034.930-NODE-930-length-10026-cov-6.85368_pt1 | contig 10026 bp, 5 predicted proteins | sample MGYA00511855_ERZ780034 | MGnify/ENA primary metagenome ERZ780034 (study PRJEB29588, sample SAMEA2148024) | human gut metagenome | biome: human gut; feature: human-associated habitat; material: faeces | place: Denmark | collected 2008/2010 ...
GCATCTATCGCCTCCTGCATCTGATTGCCGAAGAAACGCATCTTGCACCACAAATCATACTTCACGCTCCATACGATGAAATCCTCTATCGCCCGCAGGTTCCGCTCCTTGCGGGCGATGATAAGGGCGCGTACGTCCTCGCCTTCCAGGGCTGAAACATAGCCTATGAGCTGCTGTTTGTCATAAGCTTTCACCGCCAGCATGTCGAAGGTGTTGGCGTCATCGGGCACGAGGCAGATGGTTCTCCCCTTTGCTTCTTTAGCATACTCTACCTCATGGCCTTTCACGTCATTATGGGTGAGTCCTACGATATGGAATGTGAGATTCTTCATTTTATGTTGTTATTATTGTTTTTACGTTTGTTTGCAGTCAGGTTACAAAAGTAAGGTTTTTCGGTGAAACCACCAAGCATTCTTGTTTAAATTTCCTAAAAGAGGGGCGGAGAAGCCGAGGGGGTTAACAGGGTTAACAGTTAACAGCCGTTTTTTGCATGGTCCCCTTCGCGTACCTTATTATATAATAATATATATATACTTATTTTATATAAGTGTGTGGATGGAAGTATGCAATTTTGGGGTGTTAACTGTTAACCTGTTAACCTTTTGCTCTCAGAGCGCCCCTCTTCCTCAGAAATGCGCTCTCTCCCGATGCCTGCTAAAGATGGCGGGCTGAGCCTTGGCAGAAAAAAGTTCAAACGACCTGCTACAGCCCGTTTTACGGGCTTATATGATGGCTGGCACGAGGCATAAATGATGACTGATACGAGGCTTAAATGATGGCTGGAAAGGGGGCTAAATGATGCCTCACGAGGGGGATGGATTATGCATCGCGACGGAAGAAATATTGCGTCGCGATGGAACAAGGAATGCGTCGCGATGGAAAAAATTCTGCATCGCGACGCAGAATAAAGGCTTTTTAGAGCGGTAAAACTATGAGTTTCGGGGCAGAAAACTATGAGTAAGTTTTGTTAACTGAAGAAAGGCGAGGCTTTTAATAAATGATGGTTTTGCACACTCCATTAAGCGTTTTTACTCAGCAGACTGAGTAATTTTACTCAATGCACTGAGTAAATCCGGCTCGTCAACAGGATAAAAATGAAGAAAAACAGATGATTTAAGATTATTAAAGCTTTGAAACCGCTATTTATGCAGAATATTTCCTATCTTTGCAGCATCTTTCAATACAGAATATAGAATTTACTCAACCGACTGAGTAAAATTACTCAATGCACTGAGTAAACTGACACAAGAAAAGAAAAAATAAAGCAAAAACAACAATTATAACATCAGAAAGGAAACCGGAATTATGTATAAAAGAAGCATTTACCACACGATTATCAAGCGAATGGAAGAGCACAGAATGTTCATCCAGGTAGTGATGGGTCCCCGACAGATAGGCAAATCTACCGTCGTAAAGCAGGTGCTCGACGACCTCGGGAAGCCTTATCTCCTCTATTCTGCCGACACCATCCCCAGTACATCACCAAAATGGATAAGCGAATGTTGGGCAAATGCCCGATTGCAGATGCGTGCGCAGCAGCTGGAAGAAATGATTCTGGTGATTGATGAGGTGCAGAAACTGAAAAACTGGAGCGAATATGTAAAGAAAGAATGGGATGCAGACTCGCTCAACCATATCAACCTCAAAGTAATACTGCTCGGTTCTTCAAGAGTTTTGCTGGAGAAAGGTCTGGCAGAATCACTCATGGGAAGATACGAGGAAATCAGGATGAGCCACTGGAGCTATCCGGAAATGAGAGAAGCCTTCAACATGTCGCTTGAACAGTATATATATTATGGTGGCTATCCGGGTGCCGCACAGCTCATAGAAGACGAAGAAAGATGGGCGAACTACGTGAACGGAGCCATCATCGATGCAACCATCAACAAAGACATCCTGATGGATTCGCCTATCAGCAAGCCTGCCCTGCTGCGCCAGACATTTGAGTTGAGCGTAGCTTATTCGGGCAAGATACTCTCGCTCACCAAGATGCTGGGAGCCCTGCAGGATGCAGGCAACACGGTGACGTTGGCTGGATATCTGAACCTGCTAGGCGACAGCGGACTTGTAACAGGACTTCAGAAATTTTCTGTAGATATGGCCCGCAAGCGTGCCAGCATCCCGAAATATCAGGTTTACAACAATGCCCTGCTAAGTGTTCTGAGCGGATTGTCGTTTAAGGAAGCCGTAACTGACAGCAAGCGATGGGGACAGTTTTTCGAATCAGCCATAGGAGCTTATATCATCAGCGAAGCCTTCGTCCATCGTTTCGAGGTTTATTATTGGCGCGAAGGCAATGATGAGGTTGATTTCGTTCTCAAGAAGAACCAGAAGATTGTCGCCATAGAGGTGAAGAGCAATGGAGAAACCAAAACAACCGGCATGGAACGCTTCCACAAACTCTTCAATCCGCTAGCCACCATAGTTGTGGGCGAGAATGGCATTCAGCCTGAGCTGTTCCTCAGCATGGATCTCAGAAAGCTTTTCGAATAAAAGAAACTAAAAATGCCTGCTAGAGCAAATTTCTCTCTAGCAGGCATTATCATATCGGGCTTATTATTTTCTCACATACTTACGAACGGAACCATCGGATTTTTTCTCGATGACAATACCGTTACTAGTAGCTATGCAGCCATTAATACCATATGTTAAAGATTTAGAATCCTTACTAGTCAAGACATTCTTGATACCAGAAACTTCACTCTCCTCTACATTGGTAAAATATTTCCAAATTGGAGCTGTCTTATACGCCTCCAAACTTTCCTTAGGAACAATCAGTTTACAATTGTCGTAGGTGTCTTCTGAGAAATAGTCATGACCTTCCCTGCCAACAACTGGTGGAATTGACGACAGGATGGTAAATTTCTCAATGTAATGACTACAAACAAAGTCGAGCGGAATCTCTTTCACGTATTTACCCAAAGTTACTTCCTTTAATCCGGAACCACTTAAGGCAAAGAAACCTGGACGACCTATATAAGCTTTTTCCGCACTGCCAAACATACCCCAATTCATATCCAACTCGTTTTCTCCATCTTCAAGTATAACGCTCTTTATCGGAGTCTTGCTGAATGCACCATCGCCTTTGATTCGCATTACATTACTAGATATATTTATCTGCGTCAAACCAGTCTGGCTGAAAGCATAATCTCCAATGCTTTGAAGTTTTTCTGGAAATTCGACGGATGTTATTCCTGTGCAACCTTCAAATGCGCTATCTGAGATGTATTCTAAACTTTCAGGGAAAGTAACATCCGTCAGTTTGCCCTGTCCCTTAAAAGCCTCTGAACAAACACAAATTATGCCCTCTGGTATTGCGACAGAAGCAGGAGCTTCTCCCTTGTATTCATAGAGACTCTTTCCGATAATAACCATGCCATCTGGTTGTTTATCCAACCATGCAGTTGAATAGAAGGCTCTATTTCCAATAGAGTCAACAACTTCTGCAAAACTTATATCCGTAAGTTTTTTATTCATTAAGAAAGCACAATCGCCGATAGTGATGAATTGGCGAGCATCTGTCTTTGACTGACATTTCTTAGCACTTGCAGGCGTTTTTACAGACGAGTATTGTACCCTTTCCAAGTCATGGCACCAAGCGAATGCATATTTACCAATTCGCTTTAAAGACTTGGGTACGTACACTGTAGAAAGAGCCATACCTGCAAACTGGTAGTCATGTATCTCTGTCATATCTTCCGGAATAATTATCTCATTCACTTGTTTTCCATTGATTCGCAAAATGCCCTGTCCGTCTATGGCAAACATTTCTTTCTTTAAATTGAACTTGATATTAAGCCACTCTTCTATTGTACCATCATAATCAATCGCATTTGCCGTAGGAACATCACCCTCACCTGTAACCTGCTTTAAGTTTTTAGAGATTACAACATTATGAATTCCCTCCTCTTGGATCCAGCCGCTCACATAAAATCCATATTTGTCGATTTGCAGATTCTCTGCCTGTATCGTTACTTTATCAAGCAAACATCCAAGAAAAGCTCCTTCGCCAACACGTTTTACCCAAGAAGGAATCGTTACTGTTTTCAATCCTCTATACCCTGTAAAAGACCATGCGTTAACAGCATTTACATTAGCAGGTATCTCCAAGTCCGTAACAAGTCCTGCTCCTATATAGAATTTTTGAGCATGGGTAATCGGATTCGTATCAGTAGGATAACCAGTTCCCGAATCTTCAGGGCAATCATGGTCTATTATCAGATAGTCAAAATTAATGCCCAACCATTCCTTAAGGCTACCAGAAAAAGTCAATTTTGTAAGATTAACCCCGCAAAAGGCTCCACCTCCCACATATTCCAAAGAGTTTGGGAGTACCAATTCTGTCATACTTTCACAATCATCAAAAGCATGTATTCCAATACTTTTCAAAGGAGTTGGCAGCGTCAAACTTTGTAAATTCGAGCAACCCTCAAAAGCATGATCTTCAATCGCCTCTACATTCCCGTTAAAATAAGCCCTTTGCAATGCCTTGCAGTTTCGAAAAGCCGACTTAGGTATTACCTTCAGGTCATGAGGAAGACTAATCTCCACAAGACTGGAACAACCGCAAAACATTTCCTCACCCAAAGATTCTAAATCATTGGGGAGGGACACCGATGAAAGAGAGGAACAATTTTCAAATACATTTCTTTCAAACGAGGTATTCCCTTTTATGGTCAAAGAAGTCAAATCTTCACAATTCTCAAAAGCATTTTCCCCAACATTTTTCAATGAACTAGGCAAAACAATATTTGTCAATTTCGCACCACAAAATGCACTACTACCTATACTATCAAGAGTATTAGGAAGCTCTATGCTTTTAATACCAGAATCCTTAAACGCCCAATCTCGTATAGTCTTCAAATTTGGAAAAGACACTGTTTTTAGCGATGTTGTTCCATTAAAAGTTTCTCTTTCAATAATTGTTATACCATTGCCTTCTACTGTTTCCAACTTAGTTTTACCATCCAAAGATGGTAAATGTGTTATATTGTCACCAAGGTGCAAATTTACAAGATTTTGTAAGGAACTTAAGTAATCGTTATTATCGTTAACAACACGATTTATTGTTAAATCGGTTACCGGCGTATCATCACTAATACCTAAGTATAACTTCTCCTTGCTCTCCTGTATTACTAGGTCTCCCAATACGCTACAATTTGATAATCCTAAATGTGAAACGGTACCTGGGACTACCAGTGTATACAATGAAGGACATCCATAAAGCTTGACATCAGCAGCAGTACTTGGAATATTCAAAGTCGAGATATAAGCATTTTCCAACTCAATGGACTTCAGTTGTGGAAGAACTATTTCTTGCGCATAGCATTTATTTATTTTCAAATCTTTAATAGGCGCATTTATCGTTATTTTTGTAAGTCCATAACTTTCTTCAAATGCATTTTCGTCAATCCCCACAACGTGATAGGTTACACTTGGTTCATAAGCATATTCTTTACACACTACCTCTTCAGGAATAACGATTTCACCAGAATAAGTTCCACCAGTTTCCGGTTTTGATACAATAGCGCCACCATCAGACTCCCGATAATACACTCCCTTATATTCAAAAGCGAATGAATTATAACATCCAAGCAGAAGCAACATTAGAATAAAAAAATGTTTCATAATTAGCTTTTTGAATTACCTAGCAACGTCCCCTTCACTAGAAATTAAATGATTATCCTTGCTCCGCCAAAACAAAAAAGCGTGGGAACCTTACCAGTTGTCCGTCCCACTCTTAGAGGCCTTCGCATTGCCCATCTTGTCGAAACGAACAACGTCGAAGCCCACGCCGATATGAATATACTATCCCCTATACAGATATTTGACATCTCGCTATACGCAATATGCCATACCCATAGTAAGGAATGTGGATAAACACATCCCGAGAGCATCTACCGTTGCACTGTCTTTGACAAGATTGGAGTTTGCGAAGTTCCTAAGAGTCAAGTTCAGAGCGTCTAGTAAACGCTTTTCCATTATGTCGCAAACACATACAGCCCTCACTAGTTGGACAGAAATACTTTCTGATAAGTAAAAACTGCCCTCTTATCGGTGCTAGCTTAATGTGCTCAATGCAAAGATACACAAAATCCGAAATTTTACGCTTAAAATATGAATAATTTTTCCTTTTCTACCTCATTTTTTATTTTATCTGCATCATTTAAGCGTAAAATGATGCAGATATTTTTGTTTTAGGGCAGATAATTGGAATATTCTTTGTAAATTTGCAGCAGAACAAATAAACAAAAGACTATGCATCAATTCGACTACAAAAAAACACCCGAGCAACTGCTCACACCATCCATCGTGAGACAGCTCGCTATCTTGCACGAATACAAGGGCAAGCAAGACCTTTACGTATCGGCAAAAGCCGACACCCTCTCTGCCTTGCTCAATATCGCCAAGATACAGAGCACCCGTTCTTCCAACCGCATTGAGGGCATCTACACCTCAGATGAGCGCATCCATGCACTCGTCATGGAGAAAGCCGAGCCGCGAAGCCGCTCGGAAGAGGAGATTGCAGGCTATCGGGAAGTACTGACCACCATACACGAGAACTATGAGTACATTCCTATTCGCCCCAACAACATTCTCCAACTGCACCGAGACCTCTATTCTTACGGCGGGAAGGAGATTGGAGGACGATTCAAGAACACCGACAACATCATCGCTGAGACCGACAGCGAAGGGAAGGAGCACATCAGGTTCACGCCGATGCCAGCCTTCCAAACACCCGAAGCAATGGAAGACCTCTGCTGTGCATTCGACGAGGCAATAGATGAAGGCAAACATGATGCACTCTTGCTTATTCCGATGTTCGTGCTCGACTTCCTCTCAATCCATCCTTTCAACGATGGCAATGGCAGGATGAGCCGTCTTCTTACCCTTCTTCTGCTTTATCGCAGCGGGTACATCGTGGGCAAATATATCAGCATCGAGATGCTCATAGAGAAATCGAAGGAGACCTACTACGATGCCCTGAAATCAAGTTCCATCGATTGGCACGACAGCCAGAACTCTTATCTTCCATTCGTAAGCTACTATCTTGGGATATTCATCAAGGCTTACCAGGAATTCCAGGACAGGGTGGAACATCTGCACGGCAAAACGCTTTCGAAAGCTGAACGCATCAAGGCCGTCTTCCACAAGAAGTTGGGAAAAATCACCAAGGCAGACATCGCCAACCTCTGCCCCGACATCAGCATCAGCACCATTGAGCGCACGCTCAAGGAAATGCTCGTTGCGGAGGAAATTGAGAAAGTGGGAAGCGGAAGAGGAACGGGATACGTTTTAAAATAAAACATAAGCCACTGAGTATTTTTTTGCATTGGGGTTAACAGGTTAACAGTTAACAGCCCATTTTTGCATACTTCATCAGATAAGAATAAAGAAATGAGGCGATACTCTACCTTATTATTTATAGGAAGAATATCGCCTCGTTGCCTTCATTGAAGAGGAGGTCAAGGATGCTCATATTGGGCTGAAAACCGTATTTCTGCTCGTAAACCTGGTAATAGCGCTTCGACTCGAATTCGGGGTCAGGAAGCGGTTTCTTGGGGCGAATCGCATCGCGGAAATCCTTGATTGGAGTGTTGAATGTTGAATGTTGAATGTTGGCCTTTGGGCTATTGAATTGGCTTTCCCTTCGGTCGCCGAACGTTGTTTCTTCACTCTTCACTCTTCGTTCTTCGCTTTCTATGCTCTTCATTCTTCGTTCTTCACTTAAAAAGTACTCGTCGGTAATTGAAATCTTCGGACGGATGTCGAGGAGCTCTATCATCTTCGCGGTTGTCTCCATGTTGAAATCGAAGAGGAACTCGTATTTCTTCTCGTAGAAAGGGCGGATGTCGTCCTGATAATACTCGAAGAAAGGGCTCTCGCCATAGGCGGAAAGGAGCGCATTCCAGTGCACGTGGCGCCAGTTGGCGTGGTCGGAGATGCGTATGTCCTTCATCGACAGAGAGATGTCGTGATTGGTGGGGATGGTGAGCGAGAGGGGACCGTTGGTGGTAGGGATGATCATACGGTTACGATAGGTTTGCTTGATAAAGCTCTCGTGGCGCTCTATCAGGCATTCATCGTAGCGGTTCAGCTTCTGGTACCACTGGATGGGGCCGAAATATGTGGAAGAAAGAAGGGCTTTCAATTTCTGCTTTGTTATGAAGGGTTAATGATGAAGAGGGGGACGAGCGATGGAATCGCTCGGAACGGGGGCAGACGGGAGACAAGCTTCCGGCAGCGCGAGGGGAGCTAGAACAGCTTAAAGGCTTTACCTATCATCTGATGCTTATGAACGAGCTGCTGGCCGGTTGGCGTCTTCAAGAGATAGAAACGGCAATCCTTACAGCCGCAGCGCTTGCAGCAGATGGTTGGAATAACGAACTGCACGGTGTCGATGCGCAGCGTATCGCCAGGAAGCTTCTCTATCCTGCCTATGAAATGAGACTCGAAGACGCGCTTGCGGTGCTGGTTCTTGGGCTGGTAAACCACCGTATCGGTGAATACAACCACATCGCCACGCCCGAAATTTTCGCAGTCAATCCTGTTCACTATCACCCGGTTGCCTGCCTTCAGCTGGGGCGGAAGCCCACCCTGAGGCACCGAGAAGATAGTGAAAACATAGGTGCGCACTGCCCAAGCCAGAAGCAGCGACAACACCAATGCTATTAGGAATTTGACGGCAGTCTTCAATTCTTATTTCTTTTTCTTACTTAATATTGTCTACAAAAGTGAAGAGTCGATTCCAACGGATGCCCGAGAAGCCCGGATGATCTGGGCTGTGGCTCCACCAGATGAAGATAGGCTTGCCCACGATGTGATCCTCAGGCACGAAACCCCAGTAGCGGCTGTCGGCTGAGTTGTGGCGGTTATCGCCCATCATCCAGTAGTAGTCGAGCTTGAAGGTATAGCTCTTCGCCTGCTTGCCGTTGATGAAGATGCGGCCAGCGTTGTCTACCTTCAGGTCGTTGCCCTCGTAAACCTTGATGCAGCGCTCGTATACAGGCAGATTCTTCAGCGTAAGAGCGATGCTCTCGCCCTTCTTCGGAATCCAAACCGGACCGTAATTATCTCTTGTCCAGCCGGTATAGATGTTGAGCGGGTAGAGGTCGCCATAGGTTGCATCCGTATTGATAGAGATGCTCTCTACGAGTTTTCTGTTCGCCTTCAGCGCCATGTAAGCCTTCTTGGTAAGCGGAATCACGCCACTCTGATTATACATCAGCAGGTCTTCGTTGGTGATTCCCAGCTCATCGGCAAGGTCGATTGGGAACTCGCCCTTGAGCTTCATCTTATAAGTATACTGCACGTTATCAGGCTCCTTGTTTGCCTTTCCGTTCAGATAAACGATGCGGTTCTTGATCTGCAGGGTCTGACCAGGCAAGCCCACGCAGCGCTTTACATAGTTCTCGCGGCGGTCGGTAGGACGGCTGATGATGTCGCCATACTCGCCCGGCATGCTGCTGATGTAGTTGCGGCCTGTAGCATAAACCTGCTCAAAATAATGGCGCTGCTGCAATGGGTTCATCGCGCGCACATCCTTTTCCTGTCCGTTCTGCTGCATCAGCTGGTCGCCGATGCTGTAAACCATCTGGTAGTAATCATTCGCCTGATAGCGCTCCTCATTGACGAGCGTATCGCCTGCAGGATAGTTGAACACCACGATGTCGTTGAGCTTCACGTTGCCCAATCCCTTTACGCGGCGGTAATCCCAGTGAGGCCACTCTATGTAGCTCTTTACGTTGACCAGCGGCATGGTGTGCTGGGTGAGCGGCATGGTGAGCGGAGTTTCAGGAATGCGAGGACCGTAGCTTACCTTACTCACGAAGAGATAATCGCCCGTGAGGAGACTCTTTTCGAGAGAGGAAGACGGAATCACATAGTTCTGGAAGAAGAAGAGGTTGATGAAATAAACCGCTACGAGCGCGAATACGAGCGCATCAACCCAGCTCATGATGAAGCGCACGGGGCCTTCTTCATCCTTCCACCACTGCCAGTGAATCTTCTTGGTGATGTAAACGT
>ERZ780034.933-NODE-933-length-10012-cov-2.20789_pt1 | contig 10012 bp, 7 predicted proteins | sample MGYA00511855_ERZ780034 | MGnify/ENA primary metagenome ERZ780034 (study PRJEB29588, sample SAMEA2148024) | human gut metagenome | biome: human gut; feature: human-associated habitat; material: faeces | place: Denmark | collected 2008/2010 ...
AACAGTGCAACCAGTCCGAACACAAAAAGCTTATGCGCCCACAGACCTACGCGATGGCCTTCACTATCCACTTCCTCCTCATGAGGAATTTCCGGCAGACGTACGCGCATAAAAGCCAGCGCAGCCAGCAGGACAATCACTCCCATCACGGCATACGGAAGAGCCACATTACCGCTTGCTCCTTTGTCTTCGTCGGAGAAAAGCAAGAGACCGGTCAGAATCGGTGCAAAGATACATCCCAGCCCGTTGAATGATTGGGCGAAATTCAGTCGGCTGGCAGCCGTTTCCCGTGCTCCCAACTCCGTCACATACGGATTAGCGGCCGTTTCCAGGAAGGTTAGTCCGCATCCGATGACGAATAACGAGAACAGGAACATATTGAACGAAGCTATATATTGTCCGGGAATGAACAACAACGAGCCTATTCCGTAGAGCAACAATCCAAGCACCACACCCTTACGGTATCCGTGACGGTTGATAAACAATCCGGCCGGAATGGCCATGATGAAATATCCCATGTACATCGTGGCCTGAATCATGGCCGAATGGGTACGGGTAATGGTAAGCAACTCCTGGAAATGCTTATTCAGCACGTCCAGAATGGCATGAGCAAATCCCCACAGGAAAAAGAGGGACGTAATCAGTACAAAGGGGAACAGGTATTGGCGTTCCACCAGGGCAATTCCTTTTTTCTTCATCCGTGCCCCTCCTTTATACATACGACAAGAGTTCCGGCAAATCGGTGATGATTACATCCGGAAGTGTTTCATCTATTTCTTCGTTGCCCCAGCCTTCACCTTTCAGCCAGGCCACCTTGCAACCCACGGTTTTTGCGGGTACCACGTCCTTGGAAAAGGAATCGCCTACTACCAGCACATTCTCGGCTGGCAGCCCCATGGCTTCCACGCCCAGGCGATAGATGGCAGGGTCAGGCTTGCGCACTCCTACTACCGACGATTCAATGATGTCGGCAAAGAAATCAAACAAACCAAAGTCTTTCAGGATGGTCTGGATGTTCCCATAGAAATTGGATACCAGCACCAGCTTGTAGCGTTCAGAAAGTGCCTTCACCACGGGACGGGTACGTTCCAGTACGTCCAGCACATAATGGTAGCCGCTGTCGGCCACTTTTTCCGCATAGTTTTCCCGGCAGGCTTCTTCTCCGTCCAGCTTGCCTTGTTCCACCAGGTACTTCACCTGAATGTCGGTCTTGATGCGCAACACATCGTGGAAGTTATGCTCCGGCTTGACCAATGGCACACGGGCCAGCGTACGTTCTCCATGCACGTATGCCTCGCGGAAACTTGCCTTGTCAACCGGCACCTGAAACTCTTCATACTTGCTCCACAATACTTCCGCCCAATGACGGCTGTTTGTATCGATTGTTCCTCCGTAATCAAAAATTACGCCTTTTACATCTGTCAGTTTACTCATCTTTAGTCTTATTTGGGGTGCCGTTGCCGACCTTCATCAGCAACACGCCAATTACAATCCATATCAATTCACGCACACGGGTAATCAGACCCGTATAGATACCAAACGCACTCGGAATGGCCAGTCCGCCTACCGCCAGCGCAAATCCTCCCTCGCGTGCTCCAAGCTGCATGGGTGAGAAAAAGAACAGGTTGGCAAACAAGGAGGTGAAGGCCATAATCAGGATACAGGCCAGGAAGCTCACATGGTCGGTCAGAATGTTCAGGATAAAGAACACTTCGGCACAACCTACGATACGTGCCATGAACTCCAGTCCCAGCGCCACATAAAACGTGCTTTTCCGTTGCTTGTGCAATTCAGCTATCTGTGCGTCTACCCGCTCCAATGTTTCTCTCTTTTCGGTCAGGAAACGGCTGGCCCAGCGCTTCACATAAGGCACGTGACACAACAGCTTGAACGTGCGCACCGCCATCCCGTTACGGTATCCTTTCATAAAGAAATAAATGGCCAGCAGACAGACAAACGCCACTACCGCCAGCATGATGCCCAGTCCCCAGTTCATCGGCTCAAAAATCACAAAGAGTACCGCTGATACCAGCCAGAACCAGAAATGGGAAAAAATGTGCATCATCACATAGAGAATAACCGACGAGGTGGCCTTGCTGGCACCTACGTAAGGCGTAAGCTCCATGATGCGGTACGGCTCACCGCCCATCAGTCCCACCGGAGTGGCATAGTTCAGGGCAAAACCGGATACGGTCAGCTTATAGACTTTCCAGAAGGGCACCTTGGCATGTTTCCCGTCGCGGATAATGACATACCATGACCAGGCATTCAGGTAATAGATGAACACCCACAGAAGAATCACGGCCGGGAACCACACCCCTGCCTTGCGCAAGTTCTGCCACAGCTCCTGATAATCCATATCGAACGTGCAGAGCATGACCACAATGGCAAAGATGCCGAAAAACCAGAATATATTCCGAAACTTTTCCTTCATCACTTGGCGTATTTATGGTAAAGGTATGCGCACAAGGCCTCATGACGACGACGCATGTACACAAACAGACTGGTCATCACCACCATCTCAAAAATGAAATACAACCACGGTTCTCCTATCAGCAGGCTGATGTAAAGGGCTATCGCGCGGGTATTGAATGTCAGGATGTTGGTGTACTTCATCAACGGCAAGCTCAGGGCACGGAACTCATCGCGCAACTCCTGAGGAATGTTGTCACCGTAACGTTCCTGCACAAATGCATAGAAACGCTGGAAGTTAGGAGTCATCTGTTCCTGCTTGCGGGTATAATTGCCATAGAAATACAGGAAGGCCTTCCACCAGAAGTTCCCTTTCCACGGCAGACTATGGAAAATCTCACGTTGCTGCTTAAAGTTATCCAGCTCACTACCTGCCTTTCCCTTCAGAAAGAACAAGTGGATGTTGCGGTAATAATCGGCCAGCGTGCATTGCTTGCTATGGCACACCGTACCTGAGAACCAGGCTATCAGCCAGATATAAATGCTCCAGGTCTGGCCGGAAGCCTCTCCCAGATGGAAAGGAAGCGGCTGGTTCATCAGGCGCAGACAGATGGCGACATAGATGGTGATAAACCAAAGGTCGCCGGCAAATCCGTCGAGCATACGTCCCCAGCGGGTTTTCTTGCCGGTCATACGTGCCAGCTGTCCGTCGCAACTATCATAGTGGTTAGCCCACATCAAGAGGAAAATACCAATCAGCGTGTGCGTCATGTCGGGGTAGTAAAACATCACTCCTGCCGCTACGCCTAAAATGATGGACAAGATGGTCACTACATTGGGGTGTACCCCGAAACGCTGGAAAAACAACGCCCACACATAACCTATCGGGCGATTAAAATGGATGTCCAGAAACTCTTCTGTATCCATGGACTTGAAAGAAGCCTCTACTCCTTTTTTTTCCGTACTCATTATTTTTCTAATTTGTGGATAATACGATTATAGATACACTTGGCTATTTCCGGTCCGGCTTCTTCACGGCAACGGGCAAAGCTGGGCCAGTCGTTAAAGTCGATGATGCGGATTTCACCAGTAGCCGATACCACACAGTCGCCTCCGTATACAGGCACATTCAGCACCTCGGCTGCCTTGTTGGCGTATGCCTGAAGCTGCTTGACATCGAACGGGAAACCTCTCGTGGCTCCGTTGATGGCTTCCAGTCCGAACTTGCTGTGTGATTGTTCCGTTGGATAGAAGGTATAAAAGAAATCCGTTCCCTGTACCCCGTAGAACTTCACCAAATCTCCCACCAGGTGCTCGTTGACTACTGCCACCGGAATGTTCCGTTTCCGGAAATCGGCCATCACCACTTCCGCTTCTTCCCGGCATTCCACGTACACCACGTCTTCTTTCACCATGGCATGCGAATTGCCTCGCTTAATCCAGCAAGGGAACACGGAAGGAGTAAATTTTTCGTCAGTAGAAATAATAAAGCTCCGGGGATGTGGCACTTCATTTGCCACCAGCAGCTCCGTCATCTGCTGACGGACACAATTGTCAATGCCATACGCAGAGTTCACCACCAGAGCACCCCCGTCTTCCAGTTTTTTCAACCGCTCAATGGTGGCGCGGTCGCGAGCCATGTCGAAAATAAACTCACCCTCTATGTTCTGAGCAACAAATTCCTTTTCCGGATAAATTGTCACCTCACACCCCATTCTCTCCAATGCTTCTGCTGCAAGCCGAAGGATTGCCGCATCATTGTCTACGTGATTCGGGGAATATTCATTACCACGGCTCACACCGATCACCCGAATCTTCTCTCCTCTTTTACACATTCTATCTTGTTATTCTTATTTTCTAGATTTTACGCAAAAAATCAATGTTGCTTATTCTGTTTTTAATCTTGTCCGTTCAAAAAAGCCTCTGCTTTTACAATGTCCCCCGCATGGTCCACATCCAAAATTTTTGAGAAAGGATAAGCCTTGAGCCGAAGGCCGTCGGCTACCAGCTGACGCTGAAAATTACGCATGCGCGACATACCCTGCGCCATACATTTCTCCAATGTCACGATTGAGTTGGGCGACAGGCAATAGATTCCCCCTGAAATGTAACGCGTATCAGGCTGCAAAGTATCATAGAAACCGGTAATATTGCGGTCTTCGTCCGTACCGATGTACAACGGTTTTTCGTCGTCGATGTAATCCGTAACGGCCATCATGCCATCCCCTTCAAACGCCTTGAAAGCGTCAATAAAGCGTGAAAACTCCTCTTCCCGGAAAATCGTGTCGACCGTAGTCAGGCAGAAACGGTCGTCCTTCAGGTAACGGCTCAGTTCGTAAAAACTGTGCATGGAACTAGGCGTCGTCTTGACAATAACCCGCAAAGGCACTTCCGATGTTTTTTCCAGCTTGCTCAGGTGTTCCTTTGTCAAAGCCACCTCATTGTTGATAATAACCACCACTTCCTCTGCCCCGTTCTTCGCAAAGATGTGAATCAGACGGTCAATCATGGCCATACCGTTCAGTTGCACCAGTGGTTTGGGCAACTGAACTCCTTCTTGTGCCAGCCGAGAACCTTCCCCGGCTGATATGATTGCAAATTTCATGTTATTCCTCTTCTATACTGTCTAATTTCAGTTTATCACTGTCATCTCGTTTCTCATAATACTGTTTGCGCAACGGACGGGCACTGATTCCTTTTTCCCAGGCACGGTTGCGGAACACATCCATGGCCACGTACACTGCCTGACGGAAAGAATCTTCCGAAGCAATGCCTTTTCCAGCAATATCGTATGCCGTACCGTGAGCAGGCGAAGTGCGTACGATAGGCAGACCGGCGGTGAAATTCACTCCTTCATCCATGGCCAATGCCTTGAACGGAGCCAGTCCCTGGTCATGATACATGGCCAGAATACCGTCGAAATGCGTATAATTACCTGAACCCATGAAACCATCGGCAGGATACGGTCCGAAGCACTGCACACCGCGAGCTATCATTTCCTTCATGGCCGGAATAATCACTTCCTGCTCTTCCGTTCCCAGCAGTCCGTTGTCTCCCGCATGAGGATTCAGTGAGAACACGGCAATACGCGGATTGTCGATGCCGAAATCTTTCTTCAGCGAACGATGGAAAATCTCCATCTTTTCCATAATCAGTTCTTTGGTCAGTTCACCGGCAATGTCACGCACGGGTACATGGCCAGTCACCAGTGCCACACGGAAATCACCCTTCAGCAGAATCATCAAGGCCTTCTGTCCTTCACCTACACGCTCTTCAATGTATTCCGTATGTCCCGGGAAATGGAACGCATCCGACTGGATGGTATGCTTGTTGATAGGAGCTGTCACCAGCACATCGAACAGGCCTTCCCGGTAATCGGCCAACGCTCTTTCCAGTGCAGCCAGTGCCGCTTTTCCAGCTTCGGGAGTCGGCTTGGTCAGTTCCACCTTCAACTCCTCTTCTATGCAGTTCACCACGTTCACTCTTCCGTCCTGCACCTCTTCAGCAGAATTTACAATGCTGAAACTGGTCTGTATCTCCATGGCCTTGCGGTGATACGCAGCAACCTTGGGAGAACCGTACACCACCGGCGTACAAAGTTCCAGCATGGTGGGGTCAGAGAAAGTCTTCAATATCACTTCATAGCCTACCCCGTTTATATCTCCATGAGTGATTCCCACTCTAATTTTACGATTTTCCATATTTATTGCTTATTCTGTTCAGCTTCTTGTTTGATTTGTTCTTCCGAGATGGAATTGTCTACCGGAATCTCCGACACTTCTTTTTCTGAAGGAAGCTTCAGTGTATATAACGCCGCGTTCAGCTTGCGAATCTGGTCACGTTTCAGCTTGCCCGGGTTATAGACAAAACCTTCTACCACGATAACCCGTGCATTGTCACGGTCTACCCGCACATGCGATACGAACGGACCACCCATGGCATCGTTCTTCATTTCCCACAATCCGCGGGCCTCGAATGCATAGTCTCCCTTCACGGCAATGTTGCGCGTCTCGACAAACATGGAATCGGCTGTTTCCATGTACATGCCTTCACGCGCACCCGGCAGATTGACTTTCATCACGGAGTCACGTTTATGAATGAAATACTCTTTGGTAAACGTATCGTGGTCGCGGAACGGATAAGCATACATCACAAAATTCAAGTCATTCAGGTTGCTCGAAGCCCACAGGAAATTCTCACCCTGCTTGTACGATTCCATTTCCACCGGCATCCAGATGTCGCAATCAAACATGCTCTGTACCTTGGCCGAAAGTGTTTCATTGTGTTTTTTCTCCAGCAACTTCACCTGACGGTTCATTTCGGCACGGGTAAAGAAGTCAATAATCACCTGACCGTTTTTCGAAACATAGTCTGCAAACTCCTTCTGGTTAGGTGCCTGAATGGTCATGATCATCTGCGGAGACGAATAGGCATCACGCGTATACTTGAATTTGGGCTGCGTATAGATGTCCTGAATATCTACAATAATGATGTTACGGAACAGACGCACCGAACGGTCAAAAAAGTCAGGTCGTACACGCGAAATACGGAAAGAGCGTTCAGCCTGAGGCAATCCCGGCACATCCGTGTCCAGCACATGAAACAGTGCACTATCCGGACTCATCCAGCATTTGTCATCGGCCACCACCATCACTTCATACGGGCGTCCGCTTGACACCGGAGTAATGATACTCTTCCCCCCGTTGCGGCAGGAAGCAAGCGACAGCACCGCCAGGGCCATCCCAAGGTAAAATGTCATTCGTTTCATTATGTTTCTTGTATTAAAAGGTTTCACTTTCTTTCTCTTTTTTCTCTGCCTGCTGCTGGGCAGTGGAAAGCATGCCGCAAGCCGCAAAGATATCTTCTCCGCGTGAAGCGCGAATGGTAGCAAACAAGCCGTGCTGTGTCAGGTAATCACGGAAAGCAATCATCGACTCCATATCCGTTCCTTCTAAATCCACGTTCGGGATGGCATGAAAACGAATCAGGTTCATCCGGCAGTCCAGTCCACGGAGCAGCTTCACCAGTTCCTTGGCATAAATCAGACTGTCGTTCACTCCCTTGAACACAATGTACTCAAAAGACAGACGGCGCTGTTTGCTGAAATCATACCGGCGGAGTATCTCCACCATCTCGGTAATGGAGAAAGCCTTCTCTGCCGGCATCAGCTCCCTGCGCTGGGAAGGGAAAGGAGAATGCAGACTGATGGCCAGATGGCAGTCACTTTCTTCCAGGAAACGCTCCAGTCCTTTCCGCAGTCCTACGGTAGAAACCGTGATACGCTTCGGGCTCCATTTGTATCCATAGTCGGCAGTCAGGATTTCCAAGGCACGCAGCACCTCGTCCAGGTTGTCGAACGGTTCACCCATGCCCATAAATACCACGTTGGTCAGCGTATCCCGTTCCGGAACTGAATAAATCTGATTCAGAATCTGTGCAGCTGTCAGGCTGGTCGTGTATCCCTGCTTTCCGGTCATACAGAATTTGCAGTTCATCTTGCATCCCACCTGTGACGACACGCACAAAGTAGCCCGGTCGTCATCGGGAATATATACGGATTCTATGTAATCACCTTCGGGCGTACAGAACAAGTATTTCACCGTTCCGTCTACCGAACGCATCTCATGTACCGGTGCACTGGCTCCCACCTCGTAGTTCTCCATCAGCCGCTCACGGTTTTTGAGCGAAAGGTTTGTCATCTCTTCAATGGAGCCTACTTTCTTGTCGTACAGCCACGATGCAATCTGCCCGGCAGTAAATTTAGGCATTCCCAAATCCTGCACAATGGCTTTCAGCTCGCCCAATGTTTTGCCTAATAAAGGAGTTTTTTTCGTCATAGCGCTCTTTACTTCTTTATGCCACAGGCTTTTACTCATTTCCAGTCCTCCCTTGTCAGGACTGGAGTACTTCCCCTGAAGTACTGGAGTACTGCCAAGGAAGTACTAGAGTACTTTCAAGGAAGTACTGAGACATTCCCGGTTCCTTAAACGAAAGCACTGCGCATATTCCACATATTTAGCGTACAAAGTTAGGGAAAAAATAAGATATATTGCCTATCTTTGTACGTATAAATGTATTAAATTATGAATAACCAAGTAACTTGCTTCCTTTTATACGGAAGTGATAACCAGCAGAATAAAACCATCAAAGGCCTGACGGAGAGTTCCCGAACAGACCAGATATTCTTACTAACTGACCATCCGGAGGACAAAGACATTTCCACGGAGAAATGCCATTTTCTTCCCTCTTTTTCCTTCCAGCATACCGAAGGCATCCGACAGATGCTTGCCCTCACCCGCACCCCCTATCTCCTTATTTATACCAAGCCCCACACATTAGACATGGGCTACATGGCACTGGAGCGCATGTGCGACTACTTAGCCGTACCGGAATCGGGCATGGTTTATGCCGACCATTATCAGGTGACAGAGGGAGTACGAAAGCCTCATCCGGTCATCGACTACCAGCCGGGAAGCGTGCGCGATGACTTTGACTTCGGCTCGGTACTGCTCTTCAAAACGGCAGCCTTGCAGGAAGCGTTCGACACCATCACCCACCAGCCCGAATACCAGTATTCTGCCTTGTATGCCGTGCGACTGGCACTTTCACAGAAATACGAACTGACACACATACGTGAGTTCCTTTATACCGAAATTGAAGAAGACACCCGCCTGTCGGGCGAAAAACAGTTTGACTACGTAGACCCGCGCAACCGGAGCGTACAACTGGAACGGGAAACGGCATTTACTTATTACCTGAAAAATATCCATGCCTTCCTGCCCCCTGTGGAGCGCGAAATCGATTTGTCGGAAGGTGAATTTGCATACGAGACTTCGGTCATCATCCCCGTGCGCAACCGCATCCGCACCATTGCCGACGCCATTGAATCGGTACTGAAGCAGGAAACAGACTTCCCATTCAACCTGATTGTCATCGACAACCATTCTACCGACGGCACCACGGAGTGCATTGCCCAATACGCCGGAAACGAAAAAGTGATTCATCTCATTCCCGAACGTGACGATTTGGGCATCGGCGGATGCTGGAACCTGGGTGTGCATCACCCTCTCTGCGGACGCTTTGCCGTACAGCTCGACAGCGACGACTTGTACAGCAGTCCGTCTACCCTCCAGACCATTGTCGACAAGTTCCGCCGGGAACGCTGCGCCATGGTCATCGGCTCTTACCCCATGACCAACCTCCCACTGGAGACATTGCCGCCGGGCGTCATCGACCACAAGGAATGGACCGATACCAACGGACACAACAACGCCCTGCGCATCAACGGACTGGGTGCCCCACGGGCCTTCTTCACACCGCTGCTGCGGAAAGTACGTGTACCGAACACCAGCTATGGCGAAGATTATGCGTTAGGACTGGCTTTCTCACGGGAATACCGCATAGGACGTATCTACGACGTACTTTATTTATGCCGTCGCTGGGAAGGCAATTCCGACGCGGCCCTGAGCATCGAGAAGCAAAACCAGAACAACAGCTACAAAGACAGCCTGCGTACCCTGGAAATACGGAAACGCCAGGCCCTGCTCCGTCACCCTCTTTCATGGGAAGATGCAGCCCCTGCGGCTTCTGCCGGAACCCT
>ERZ780034.935-NODE-935-length-10005-cov-2.96975_pt1 | contig 10005 bp, 6 predicted proteins | sample MGYA00511855_ERZ780034 | MGnify/ENA primary metagenome ERZ780034 (study PRJEB29588, sample SAMEA2148024) | human gut metagenome | biome: human gut; feature: human-associated habitat; material: faeces | place: Denmark | collected 2008/2010 ...
ATAGTTGTCGATAGGGAACTGGTCTGTATCCCATCCGTTCTGGTAGTCACCACGGTTAGCGTCGATAGAACCCAGCATGTTGTTGTCTACAGCTACTGCCAGTTCGTGTTCAAATGTGTGACCAGCCAAAGTAGCGTGGTTTACTTCGATATTTACTTTGAAGTCTTTGTCCAGACCGTGTGCTTTCAGGAAGCCGATAACAGTTTCAGTATCTACGTCGTACTGGTGCTTGCTTGGTTCCATTGGTTTCGGTTCAATCAGGAAAGTACCCTGGAAACCTTTGCTGCGTGCATAGTCACGAGCCAGTTTCAACATCTGAGCCAAGTGTTCTTTTTCACGTTTCTGGTCAGTGTTCAGCAGTGACATGTAACCTTCACGGCCACCCCAGAATACGTAGTTTGTACCGCCCAGTTCGATTGTAGCATCGATGGCATTCTTAATCTGTACGGCAGCACGAGCTACTACATCAAAGTCTGGGTTAGTAGCTGCACCGTTCATATAACGTGCATGACCGAATACGTTAGCAGTACCCCACAACAGTTTGATACCAGTTTCAGCCTGTTTCTGTTTCAGGTAAGCTACTACTTCTTTCAAGTTAGCTTCGTATTCTTCGATAGTAGCTGCTTCGTCGCACAAGTCTACGTCGTGGAAGCAGTAGTATTCGATACCGATTTTCTGCATGAATTCAAAACCTGCATCTACTTTATCTTTTGCAGCCTGTACTTTGTCAGGATTTCCTTTCCATGGGAAGTTCTTTGTTCCGCCACCGAACTGGTCGCCACCTTCAGCGCACAATGTGTGCCACCATGCCATAGCGAATTTCAACCATTCTTTCATCGGTTTGCCCAGGATGACTTTTTCTGCATCATAATAACGGAAAGCCATCGGATTCTTGCTTTCTACACCTTCAAATTTGATTTTTCCAATACCCGGAAAGTACTCTTTTGTTGCCATAATATCTTTGTTTTATAAGTTAATGAATTGTTATATTTAATTGTTTGTTGATTTTTCGAGACATTCTTTCCAACGTGTGTATGCGTCGGCGTATGCCGCTTCGTCGGCTGCCTTCGGTTCGATGACAGCCAGTTTGTCAAGAGTAGCAAAAGCTTCCACATTGTCGCGGTAGATACCTGCACCCATTCCGGCTCCCTTGGCAGCTCCTACTGAACCGTCGGTGTTATAGAGTTCGATGGTAGCACCTGTGACTCCGGCCAGCGTGTCGCGGCACAGCGGACTCAGGAACATGTTGGCATGTCCGGCGTGGATTTTCCGTACATCCATTCCCATGCCCTTCATAATGTCGATACCATAACGGAAGGAGAATACAATGCCTTCCTGAGCGGCACGAAGCAGGTGACTGCGGTTATGCAGGTTGAAGTTGACACCCTGAATAGAACATCCGGTTTCCTGATTTTGCAGCATACGTTCAGCTCCGTTACCAAACGGAAGGATACTGATGCCGGCAGCACCGATAGGTGCCTGAGCGGCAACCTCGTTCATTTCTGCATAGCTGAGGTCGGAAGCCAATGTGCGTTTCATCCACGAATTGAGGATGCCCGTACCGTTGATGCAGAGCAATACGCCCAAACGAGTCTGTGAAGCAGTGTGGTTGACGTGTGCAAATGTGTTGACGCGTGACTGCGGGTCGTAGTTGACACTGCCGTTCACTCCGTATACTACTCCGGAAGTTCCCGCTGTAGAAGCAATTTCACCCGGATTGAATACATTTAAAGAAAGAGCGTTGTTCGGTTGGTCACCGGCGCGGTAAGTCACCGGAGTACCGGCTTTCAGTCCTAACTCGGTAGCTACTTTTTCCGTTACTTTACCCTGTTCGGAGAAAGTCGGACGGATGTCAGCCAGCAAGGATGCGTCGATACCGTAATAATCCAGCAAGAAATCAGCTACCTTGTTTTCCTTGAAATCCCAGAACATACCTTCCGACAATCCGGAAACTGTCGTGCAGATTTCTCCTGTCAGTCGCATGGCGATATAGTCACCCGGAAGCATCACCTTATAGATGCGTTCATAAACCTCCGGCTCGTTTTCCTTTACCCAAGCCAGTTTGGAAGCCGTGAAGTTGCCCGGTGAGTTCAGCAAATGTGACAAGCACTGCGCTTCTCCCAATGTCTGAAATGCTTTCTGACCGTAAGGTACAGCTCTGGAGTCACACCATATAATAGAAGGGCGGAGCACCTGCTGGTTTTTGTCTACGCAGACCAGACCGTGCATCTGATAAGAAATACCGATAGCTTTGATTTCTTCTGCTTTTGCACCAGAAGCAGTGAGAACGGCTTGTGTAGCCAGTTTCAAATTATCCCACCAGCTCTGCGGGTCCTGTTCAGCCCATCCCTGTTTGACAGCGAGGATAGGCGCTTCTGTTTTCGGGAAAAAGGCAGATGCGGCACATTTTCCACTTTCTACATTGACCAGACTCGCCTTTACTGACGAGCTTCCTATGTCATAACCTAATACGTACATCGTTATATAGTCTTTTAAAATTATCTTCTTGTCTTGTTGTAGATTTTCCGGTCAAACCGATAATACCTTGCGGCCCGGTGAGATACTCCCTGTTCGTATTCTTCCGTCGGTACGATGTATTCCATCATGGAAATCTTCTTATGGAAGTTGCGTACATCCAATGCCTTGCCGTAAATCACCTCATACAGCATTCGCAGTTGCAGGGCGGTAAATTTCCGTGGAAGCAGTTCGAAGATGCACGACGGGTTGAATTCGATGTGCTGCCGGATAAACTTCATGGCTTCTGCAATAATCAGATTGTGATCGAATGCCAGGTCCTTCACTTCTTCCAGTGCCACCCATTCTGCCTTGTATTCATCCAAGTTCTTGTTGAGGGTCTTATCTATTTTTACCATGGCAAAGTAGGCGATGGTCACGATTCGTTCCACTTTGGCCTTTTCGGCTCTTTCCAGCCAGTGAACATCTTTGGGATTCTTGGTGCGGTCCTTTGAACCGAACGCCTTGAACTGCATCAGGTCTACGTTCTTGAGTCCAGTCAAATCACGAAGCACTCGTTTGGCTGCATCATCCAAGTCCTCATCCATGTAGATAAGGCTTCCGGGGAGTTTCATATCATGGAAAACTTCTCCACTTTCTTCCCCCATTCTTTTTACGAGCAACACCTTTAGTTTCTCTCCATCGAATCCGATGACCACGCAGTCTACTGAGATGTGATTATTGGCTAATTGTTCAGTGTATTCCATAAGCATTTTTCTGTCTACACCGCAAAGGACGTTTTTTTTATTGATATATGCAATAGGGCTTTTGTGGGTTGTAAAACCTTATTGTTCAATAGGGTAAATATCTTATTTGATACGATATCGTGATGTGATGTTTTTGTAGTTCATACAATATGTATAAAAGGTAATTTTCCGTGCAGGCTTATTGGTAAAAGTACAACAACCCGAAAAATCGAATTTTCAATATCTTACGTGATGAATAGGAAAAGTCTCCTGCAAGGGACTTATTGTATTTTATGTTTATGTTGAAATCTCAGTGCCTTATTTTGAGGAAAGAAGGGGATAGTGGTAAGAATCCTTATGTGTTAAAAAAATAAAAGCAGGAAATTTGTATCTTTGTGCCGTGTTTAAAAGGATACATTGTATGGAAAATTCGATGAAGCTTATCATGTTAGGTACGGGAAATGCGGCCACCGTAGCCTGCTATAATACCTGTTTTGCCTTGTGCCGGGAGGATAAATACTTTTTAGTGGATGCCGGAGGAGGCAATGGCATTTTGTCGCAGTTGCAGAAAGCACATATCCCCTTGTCGGGCATTCATGAGATATTTGTGACGCATGCACACACCGACCATATATTGGGTGTGATATGGATGATTCGCATGGTGGCTCAGGCTATTCAGAAAGGAGAGTACCAGGGCGAACTGCGCATATATGGGCATGACAAAGTGGTACAGGTGCTCGACTGGATTTGCCGGATGACTTTACCCAAGAAGATTGTGGCACGCCTAGGAGAAGAGATATTGTTGTGTGAGGTGAAGAGCGGAGAGAAATTTCAGGTCATCGGCCTGGAAGTGGAATGCTTTGACATAGCTTCTACAAAGGAGAAACAGTTTGGTTTCCGTACCTGTCTTCCTGATGGACAATCGCTGGTTTGTCTGGGTGATGAACCCTATAATGCATGTAACCAGATGTATGTGGAAGGAGCCGACTGGCTGCTGTGTGAGGCGTTCTGCTTGTATGAAGACCGGGAACGGTTTAAGCCCTACGAGAAGCATCATAGCACGGCTTTGGATGCCGGCCGGTTAGCAGCTCAGCTTGGAGTGAAGAATCTGCTGCTGTACCACACGGAAGACAAGACACTGGCTACCCGTAAAGAGCGCTATACGGCAGAAGCAGCTTCGCAGTTTAGCGGTAAGGTCTATGTGCCGGAAGATTTGGAGGAAATTTTGCTACGTAGTAATGAATGAATTACTACGTAGTAGTCGGTCTGTTACTACGAGGTAACGGAGGAACTACTACGTAGTAGTTTAAAGGGTATTTGAAGAGGTTTTAAATGAAATAAGAAAGGCGTTCCGATTGTGTTGTCGGAACGCCTTTCTTTATGAAAAGATATATTTTCTCTTACTTCATTACCTTGACAAAATAGGTGAGGGTCGGTAAGTGGTCGCTGAATCCATTCTGGAATGTAGTACCCGAGAATGTACGAAGTGGATACCCTTTGTATTTTCCTTCCTTTTGAAGCAGGAATGGACGGTTGAATACTTCGCTCTTCCAGAATTTCAATGTACTGCGGTCTTTGCCAATCAGATTGCCTGATATAATCTGCTGGTCGAACAAATTCCATTGGTTCTGGTAGCAGAGAGAACCGATACCCTGATCGTACAATTTCCAGGTAGCATTGTAATATCCGTCAGGTTTTACCTCTTTGATATTCTTTTTAGCACCCAGTACCTCGCTGCAGCTCTTGTTGAACGGGTCATCATTTAAGTCACCCACAATAAGTACTTTTGCCTCCGGATTCTGTGCATGGATAGAATCGCCAATGTGTTTTACGATGCTGGCAGCAAATTCTCTCAGCGGAGAAGAAGCGGAGCCACCGTAGCGTGAAGGCCAGTGATTTACAATCAGGTGAAACGGTTCCCCGGCCAGTATACCACTAACCAGTAGAATGTCGCGGGTTTTATAGTGCGGCATATCCGGCTTGTTGAAAGGATAGGTTCTGGCATCAATCAGCTTGAACAGTTTCGGGTTGTACAAGGCTGCTACGTCAATACCTCTGTGGTCGGGCGATTCGAAATGTACGATTTCATATCCCGTTCCACTGATGGGAGCTGTTTTTGTCAGGTCTTCCAATACTTTCCGGTTTTCCACTTCCGAGATACCGATGATAGCAGGGCCTGCCGGACAATAATCTCTTCCCAATTGTGAGATTACCTTGGCAATATTCTGTAACTTTTGTTCATACTTGGTCTGAGTCCATTCATACTTTCCTTCCGGAGTGAAATCATCATCGCCTTCGTTGTTAGGGTCGTCCACCGTGTCCCAAAGGTTTTCTAAATTATAGAATGCGGCTGCATAAACACCCAGTCTGTCTTGTGCAAACAGACTGGTGGTATATACACAAGTAATGAACAAAGTGAAAATAAGCAATCGTTTATTCATAACTTTCATGATTTGATGTGTGCATTAATTGCTTGGAGTGGGTTCAATGGTTGTACCTCCGTCACCACCGGTGCTGCCACCTATGGTTGCAGTTACTTTGACATTCTTAACTTCCCAAGTTCCACTTGATTCTGTAGTTCCTTTATATTGGAAAGCTATTTTAATTTTCTTTCCTGAATATGCGGACAAATCAATATTTCCTGAAGATACAAAATCCCATGAGTTTCCTGCGGGATAGGTAAATCCAGTTATTTTTTCCCAATTATTTGTTCCACTTTCTGCTATTGCTAAAGTTTGATTTAAATCTGGAGCTACGCTGACCTTATTAATTGCATGGTCGAAAGTTAAGTTAATGCTAGTAGCATTTGTTAAATCAATTTCAGGAGATATTAACCAGCTTTCTGCGGCTACGTTACTTCCATTATATGCACTACCTTTCATATATCCATATGAACTATCATGTTTCCATACATAGCTTAAACCGCCCAACTCTTTATCTTCAATTGTAAAACTTCCTTGACTGCTTGCAAATGTCTCTTCAAGAATTGTTTTAGTTTCACCACTTGGAGTTTCTCCACCTTCATTTCCACCTTCTTCATTGCTTCCGGTAAAGTCGCTTACGTCATTAGCAGTACGTAGAGTAAGTTGCCAAGTACCTTTGAATCTTCCTAAGATACCTGTTACATTACCTTTTCCTTCTGGAAGTTTATTACCTGCAAAGCTGGCATAATTGCTGGTACGAATCATGATAGTATTTCCATGACTGTCGGTAATGTTTTCTTCACCATAACCATCTTCTGGAGCAAAGATACCTTTACCACCGTTCTGGAAAGTAACTCCGGTAAATTGCACTAATTTGAATTTATAGTTATCGGGAGCGGCGTTGATGGTACTGATGTCATCAATTACAACAGGCTTGGCATTTTCTGGATTAGCCCATCCGTCTTTGCTGACATGTTTTTCGAAATCTTCCCACGGTGTGCGGAATAAATATCCTTCTGGATGTCCTAGCTGTTGTTCGTCACCGTATACAGAAATACTCAATCCGTTCAGGTCTACATATACAGTCTGACCTACCGGATAATAGTTGTACACACTGCTTTGGTCTACTTCCATTTCAATGGCACCCGTTTCATCCTGCAAGTAGATTTTTTTGAAGATGTTTCCTGATTCATCATTACCCGTGATAACGGCTTTAAGCACTTGGTCTTGCGTAATGATGATAGGAGCCTTGTCAGCTGCTGCCGCATTTTCTGTGCGCAATTCTGAAATCGTGATATTGGCTACCGGACCTGTGTATTCAGGTTCTGTCAAGAGAGGAGCATCATAGTCTCGTTCACATGCAAAGAGAGCGAGTGAGGCAATGAGTGGCAGACTGATATTTCTTAAAAGTTTCATATATTCTGAGTTTTATGTAGGTTAATGATTAAAAACGGTAGCTCACATTCAGGAAGCAGTTGATGCCCTGCATGTAGTAGTATTTTCCTCCAAAGCGTTCCGGATGGTCAAGGTCAAATCGTCCCTGTTCGTATCCTCCGGTACAAATATCTTTCTTGTTCAATACATTGTTCAGAGAAAGATTGAAGTTGATAGATTGTCTTCCAGGCAAGTAGAAAATTTTTCCGATAGACAAGTCTAATGTATAGGCTGCCGGGAAACGTTCTTGTGTGGTCAACTGCTTGAAGGCATCGTAATACTGGTTATACGGAGTTACTTCTGTGTAGCTTGAAGCCAGACGGCGGAGGGGAGCAGCTTCGATGTAGTTGCGTGCAAATCCGTTCAGGTTGGCTCCCAGGAACCAGTATTTGATGAAGTAACGGATTCCGAATGTACCGGCAATCTGTGGAACTCCACCTACGTAAACATCCTTCATGTATACTTGTTCTCTTTCTACTATCTTTCCGTTTTCAGAGTTCTTGATACCGTCAGGGTTGTTGCTGTAATAATATTCACCTACGGTTCCAGCCAGGTCAAAGCTCCAATGGTCATCCAGTTTGTAGGTAGCTCCCAGCTCAATACCTCTGTGAATGCGGTTTACTCCATACAACACGTGGTTGATAAATGTTCCTTCAATGCCGTCATAGTAGCTGCTACGTTCCATCTGGTCATAGAAATTAGTCTGGAACACTCCGATACGTCCGGCCAGATGAGGAGTAGAGAAGATGTAGTTGATGTCGGCAGAGAGAACCCGTCCACTCTTCATGTCATCAATGGTACGGTCTGTGATACGCGGTGATACGTATGCTTCGTTGGGCAACGGAGCTTCACTTCCATAACTGATGTTGGCGTTAATCATGTGACGTCCGTTGAACTTGTAGGTCAGTCCTCCCTTTACCATTAAGTCTGTGAACTGATGGCGCGCACCTTTGCCGAAAGAACTGTCCGGATAACGTCCGTTACGCATTTTACCATCACGCTGGAAGCTGGTGTAAGTCAGCTTCATTCCGTAATAGTAATCCCAATAACGTGAATGATACTGATTCACTACCCAGGCATTCAGTGAGTAAATGTTCAGGTTATAGTTGTAACCGAAAATTCCTTCTTCGTATACTTTTCTCTGCGGGCGGTTCAAGTCGTTCTGAATTTTGTCCGGATCACCAGAGAAGTCTTGTTCTGCAAACTTATCAATATCCAGCACATATTCTGCTCCCAGCAGGTCGGCTACGGTCTTGAACTGGCGTGACTGAGTGTAACGTGCACCGACTCCGGCTGTGATGTCGAAATGACGGCTCATGCGTGCGTTCAAAGTAGAGTTGAATGAAGTTTCCAACAGGTCACTGCGACGTTCTTCCAACATGTAAACAGCTGCTCCGTTACCATTACGAATGTTGTTGGCATTAGCCAGGTAGAGGTCATCCCAGTTGATTTGTGTAAAGCTGGTCTGGTTAGTACGCCACAACTCTTTGTATCTTAGTTGTACCATTTCATCTTCAAAATACGAAGGAAGGTAGCGATAGTAATCCGGGCGAGGGTCAGGAGCATTGTACCAGTTCAGGGCTGTATTACCGTAGCGGGCATAATGTGCTCCTACACCTGTAGTCAGCGTCATATTATCGTTGATTTTCCAGATGTGCGAAATGATGGCAGTCGGGTCGAATGCTGTAACCACCTTTGCATTTCTTTTCTCTCCGTTCTGGTATCCCCAGTTCGGGTTGTAAAGGTAGTTCCCTGTCAGTTCATACACTTCGCGGTAAGAACTACCTTGCTGTCCACGCTGTACCGGTGATACGAAAGCTACCATTGACAGGCTATGTTCTCCTCCTTTCCATTGCTTTTCAGCAGAGAAGGCGAAAGAAACGTTCTTGTAGAAAGTTCCGTCGATGTTACCTTCATTCGAATAGCGTCCACCAATAGAGGTGGTGAATGCCCATCCGTTGTCCTTCAGTCCGGTAGAGTAGGTAAACATGCCACGGAGATAATAGTTTCGGTTGGTATAGCTTAAGGTTAACTTTCCTCCAGGTGTATAGCTGCTGGCACGCATGTTGATGTTTTCCGTACCTCCCAACTCACCAAAAGTAAAGGACGAAGGAGCTGTGAAGTTGGTGACATCACCGTTACGTGTCATATCGTTCAGTGCGCCTACTGCTGCATAGTTGAATACACCTCTGTTCTGGTCGTTGAATTCCACGCCATTGATGTATTTTACCTCCTGCGTGCTGTTGTATCCACGTGGAGAGAAGCGTGCGGGTGAAAGCTGATAGGCAGCTTTATTCAGGAAAATATCATTTGACAGAATCACGGTAGAGCTGACGTCCTGCCCGGAGGTTTCCACGTCGTCATCCACCATGCCGGCATCGATGATGCCAATCATAGACACGTCTTCGTTTGCGTTAAGTTCAGTTACTCGGATAGGTTTTAGTTCAGTTACGCCTAAGTTTTCTACTTCAATGGAGACACTCTTGGGCGTAATCATTACGGAGTTAAGCTGAATGACGTAAGTTCCCGGCTGAATATTTCGGATGGTGAAGTTTCCGTCCGCGTCGGTTGTGACTTGGCGATTCAGTTCTGTCACCGTCACAATTACACCTGGAATAGGGTCATTGCTTACTGCTCCGATCACACTTCCTTTCACGCTTACATTTCCTTGTGCAAAGACAAGGCAAGGAAGGAAGAATGCCATGAAGAACAGTAATTTGTGTTTCATAAAAAAATAATTATTAGTTTAGTGTTATTTTATAGGGGGTGAAAGAGAACATGAAAAAGTTTTATAGAGCTTTTTCATGTTCTCTTTTTGAGCTGAAGGTAATATAGTATTATTTAGATGTACCCATTAATTTAATGTTATCGATTCGTATTCCAATAGTGTTGGTCGCAGCTTCAGATTTGAAATCTATGGATGTTATGTTATCAGTTACATCTGTTAA
>ERZ780034.942-NODE-942-length-9983-cov-4.52407_pt1 | contig 9983 bp, 7 predicted proteins | sample MGYA00511855_ERZ780034 | MGnify/ENA primary metagenome ERZ780034 (study PRJEB29588, sample SAMEA2148024) | human gut metagenome | biome: human gut; feature: human-associated habitat; material: faeces | place: Denmark | collected 2008/2010 ...
GGCGGGCAGACCCCGATGGAGTGCACGTCGATGTAGAGCGCGCGGTTGACGCGGCGGCCGGAGCTTTCGCGCATGCCGCGCCAGTTTTTGAAGGAGTCGCCCATGAGCGTTTGGGGCGGAATGGTGATGATGGTGTTGTCAAAGTTGCGCACCTTGACGGTGGTCAGCGTTACGTCCTCCACGATACCGTTAGCCCCGGCCTTGTCCATCGTAATCCAGTCGCCGCGGCTGAGCATGTTGTTGACGGCCAGCTGCACACCCGCCACCAGACCGGTGAGCGTGTCCTTGAACACGAGCATCAGCACCGTGGCGGCTACTCCCAGTCCCGTCAGCAGCGAGTGGGGAGAGCGGTTGATGATGATACTGATGATGATGATGACGCCGATGCCGGTAACGATGAGCTTGCCCAGCTGGATGAAGCTCGACACGTAGTGCTGGCTGAGCTTGTTGCTGGCGTCGGCGGCCGTTTTCAGTCCGCCCCGAAATACGTAGAGCAGGCGCATGGTGGCTGCCGTAATATACACCTCGGAAGCGCGCAGAAAGAGCATGCCGGCCAGTGTGTCCTCGCCTTTTGGAAAGGCCAGCGGCAGGGCCAGATACATGACCAGCGGCGGAATGACGTGGCAGGCGCTGGTCAGTACGCTCTGGTTCAGCAGATAGTCGTCCCATTGTGTTTGCGTGCGGCGCGTCAGTTGCTGCAGGCTGGGCTTGAGGATGTGCCGGCTGATCCAGTCGGCCAGCCAGGCCAGCAGGGCAATAATCATCAGGGCCAGCCATTCGCGCAGATGAAAGCGCGTAATGGTGTCGGGCTGCAGGCCCAGTGATTCCAGCCACTGCCCCAGCGTGAGATAGGACGAGAAGAAAAAATTGGAGGTTTTCATGCGCAGTCAGCTTGGTATGATGTTAGGGAATGAGCAGGCGCAGCGAGTCGGCTTGCAAGCGTTCGGCCAGCCATTTTTTGAGTACGGCGCGGCGGGACGCGCTCAGGCTTTGCTGCAGCTGCACGATGGCCACGGCGTAGCGGCGGTTGTTGCTGGCTGAATCAGGCGCAGCCTGGGCCACCTCGCCCAAAGCTACCGAACGGACTTCGGGGAAGAGTATCTGCAGTTGCGGCCGCAGGTCCTGTCCTACCGTGGCAAAGCGTCCCTGAATTTGCAGCTGTTGCTCCAGGTCGTGAATCTGTGCCGACTGGTTCTGGATGAGTTGTGCCGAGTTTTCAGCCGACAGCTTGAAGTTGGTCAGTTGCAGCGAGTCCGACTGCGAGCCCTGAATGATTTGTAGCTTGAATCCGCCGAGCTTGTACTGCGCCAGCCGGCTTTGTGCCTGGCGGATGGCTTCGGGGGTAATTTCGCGGCCTACGGCCACCCCGCGCAGCGTTTTTTCCTTATCGTTGAGTTCGCGGTCGATGACCTGCGTGCCGGGTATGTTGAGTTCCGTACGTACAAAGCGGTTGACGGCGGCACTCTGCAAATCACGGCGCAGGATGCTGTAGGTCATGATGGCGGCCGGAATCATCGTCACCGTGATGATGGCAATCAGATAATGGCGTACGCGGCGCTCACGTGCGGCATCAACAAACACTTTTTTCTGGAATTTCATCATGCGTACGCCCAAAAAGGTAGCCACGCCGATGAATACGGTATTGATAAAGAACAGATAGAACGCTCCCAGGAAGTAGAAGATATGTCCCGTGGCCAAACCGAACCCGGCCGTGCAGAGCGGGGGCATGAGGGCCGTGGCAATGGCTACGCCCGGCAGTACGTTTCCCTTTCCGCGCGTGGCAATGGCTACAATGCCGGCTGCGCCGCCAAACAAGGCGATAAATACGTCATATAGTGTGGGTGAGGTGCGGGCCAGCAGCTCCGACTGTGCCTCGTTGAAAGGCGTAAGCAGGAAATATACGGTGGCCGTTACGACACTGATGAGCGTGGCTATCAGATAGTTCTTGAGGGCTCGTTTGAACAGGTTGAAGTCGTTGACGCCTACGGCAAAGCCCATGCCGATGATGGGGCCCATGAGCGGCGAGATGAGCATGGCGCCAATGATGACGGCCGTGGAGTTGACGTTCAGCCCCAACGAAGCCATGAAAATGGCAAATATCAGAATCCACAGGTTGGCGCCGCGGAAGTCTACACCGCTGCGTATGCTGGCATAGGTGGATTGCTCGTCCTCTTTGTCGGCGAGCAGATTGAAATGGTCCTTGAACTTTTGCCACAAGGTGCGTACTTGTTGTTCAGTTTCCATAGTATCTGTGTTTTGGGTCTGTTTTGAAAAAAAGATGATTTGTCCGGTTTAGAGTTTGGGGCCGAATGAGCAGTCGCCGGCATCGCCCAGACCGGGCACGATGTAGGCTTCGTCGTTCAGCTCGGGGTCGATGGCGGCCGTCCATAGCGTAACGTTGTCGTCGAAGACGGTCTGCAGGTGTTCTACGCCCTGACGGGAGGAAATGACCGTGCAGACGTGCATTTGTGCCGGCGTGCCGTTTTTCCGGAACATGCGCCAGGCCGTTTCGAGGCTGATGCCGGTGGCCAGCATGGGGTCGACGAGCAGAAATACCGACTGCTCGAGCGACGGGGCTGCGATGTATTCCAGATGGATGTCGGGGTGGCATGTGCCGTTTTCTACCCGGTAGGCCGCCACAAAGCCGCAGTCGGCCTCATCGAAGACGTGAAGGAAACCTTCGTGGAAGGCCAGGCCCGCGCGCAGCACGGTGCCGATGACGATACGGTTGTCGCAGGTGTTGACCTGGGCCTGCCCCCGCGGCGTACGGATGGTTTTGGCCGAATAGTCGAGCTGGCGGCTTATTTCGTAGGCCATGACCTGCCCGATGCGCTGCAGGTTGTTGCGGAATCCGGCGCGGTTGGTCTGCCGGTTGACGTCGCGCAGCTGCGCCATGTAGCAGTTGATGACAGAGTTGGTCTGACTGAGGTCAATGATTTTCATAAGCCTGGTGTGTTGAGAGGTAGAACGATTGGTGCCGCAGGTCGCTCGGGCGTCAAGCCTCGGGAGCGGGGGGCGTTTCGGCTTCGGGCGGGGTGTTGAGGGTGACCAGCACCTTGTCGATGCGCACGCCGTCCATGTCGACCACTTCAAAGTTGAAGTCCTTCCACGTCAGCGTTTCGCCGCTCTTGGGGATGTGGTGCAGCTGCTTGAGCAGCAGGCCCGCCACGGTCTGGTAGTCCGAACTCTCGAACTGGTCGTCGCGGTCAAAGTAATTCAGGAAGTCGAAGAAGTTACACTGCCCGTCCACGAGCCAGCCCTCCTTGCCCTTGCGTTTGATGATGTCGGGGTCGTCCTCGTCGGCGTCCTCCACGTTGCCCACCAAGCCCTCCATGATGTCGCGCAGGGTGATGATGCCGGTGCAGGCGCCGTATTCGTCACACACCAGGCCGCGGCTTATCTTCTGTGTCTTCATCTGTTCGAGCACTTTGTAGACGTGCATGTTTTCGTGAAAATAGACAGCCTGGCGGGAAAGGTTCTTCAGGTTGAAGGGCCGGTCGTCAAGATGGGCCATCACTTCCTTGAGGTTGATGGTGCCGATAACGTGGTCAAGGTCGCCCTCACATACGGGATACATTTCGAAAAGGTCGTCGAGGATAACTTTCTTGATTTCGTCGGTGGTCATTTCCGTGTCCAGCCAGACCAGGTCGTTGCGGTGGGTCATGATGGAGTTGACCTTGAGGTCGCCCAGAAGGAATACGCGCTGCACGATGTCCTGCTCCACCGGTTGCACCTCGCCGTCGGCCGTGCCTTCCTTGATGATGGATTTGATTTCCTCCTCCGTCACCTTGTTGTCCGTTTCCTGAATGCCCAGCAGGCGGATGGTAAGCTCCGTGGCTTTGGAGAGCAGCCACACGAACGGTTTGGCCACTACCGAGAGGAAATGCATCGGGCGCGCCACGGTGCGTGCCGTAGTCTCGGCCATGCTCAGCCCGATGCGCTTGGGCACCAGCTCGCCGAACACGATGGTCAGAAACGTGACGATAATGACAATGAGCGCCTGCGCCAGCGGAGCGGCATAAGCCTGCACCAGTCCGCAGCCGGCAAAAAAGTCTGTCAGCTGAACGGCAATCTTGTTGCCCGAAAAAATACCGGTAAGAATACCGATGAGCGTAATGCCGATTTGTACGGTCGAGAGAAAGCGGTCGGGGTCGTTGGCCAGGTTCAGGGCGATGCGGGCACCTTTGCTGCCTTTTTCCTGGTCGGCAGCCAGACGCGACTTGCGGGCTGAAATGAGCGCTACTTCGGACATGGAAAAAATGCCGTTGAGCAGAATAAGCCCGATAATAATGAAAATTTCGTCCATAAGTAATGATAAGCGGATATTAGGGCGATACGGCTGCACGGGCCCGCGCGGCGTGGGCGCAGCGGCAGATTCCGCTTGTGCCGGCCCGGCGGGAGCAGCCCCTCGCTGCTGACAAAGTTACGGATTTCTGGCTGATAAACAAACGCAAACCTGAAATATTCAGCCACTCCCTTAGGCCGCCAGCCCAACAGGGCGGCAGGAAATTTTTTGGGGAAGGCACCTTCTCCGTTTTATCCGGCACCTTGTTTGTTTTCCGAGCCGCCCGTGTCGGGCCGCCGTCGCATGAACGTATGCCGCTTCAGGCCGCCCGCTGAGCAGCGCGAAGCCTGAAGCTGAAAAAAACTGCCGTTTCGTAACTGAGATAAATAGAAAAATAGTATTTTTGTCGCACGTTAAAAAAAGACCCTTTCTAACATTAATTTAATAATAAGGAATAAACACTATGTATTGGACATTGGAATTGGCTTCCAAACTGGAAGACGCACCCTGGCCCGCTACAAAGGACGAGCTGATTGACTATGCCACCCGTTCGGGCGCTCCGCTTGAAGTAATCGAAAACCTGCAGGAGCTGGAGGACGAAGGCGAAATATATGAAAGTATTGAAGACGTTTGGCCGGACTATCCCACCAAAGAGGACTTCCTGTTCAACGAGGACGAGTATTGATTCTCCAGCTAGGGGTATCTGACGGCGGGTATGGTTTCATGGAAAGAAAACCTCCGTCGTATTGAAGAAACAACGGGACGTGGCGCCGGCTTTCCTTTTTTTGAGCCGCAGTGGCCGGGTCCTGTTTTTTTTATGTAATTTGACGGCGGGCGGTACAATAAAAAACGGTGACATGTCGTTTCTTCTCCTGTGGGACGTGACGAAATCGTTGGCTTCTGCACGCATGTTTCCCATGTTTTTTTGAGATACTGACTGATGACATTTTGCAAGTGTATATCTCCGGCAACCGCCCGATGTTTGCGGTCAATGGCGTGGCGGCTTTTGATGGCTGTGGCGGCATGGCTGCTGTGCGTGTGGCCGGCCGCGGCGCAGTATGACCCGGCCTTTGCCCACTATTGGGAGCTGGAGCCGCAGTATAATCCGGCCGCTGTGGGCCGCTCGCCGCAGCTGAGCCTGAACATGGCTTATCAGGCCCACGCCACGGGGTTTGAGGACGCCGGCAGCACGATGTATGCCGGGGCCGACATTGCCCTGCAGCTGGGGCGTACGCGCCATGGCTTGGGTGCCGTGTTCCAGAATGACGAAATCGGACTCTTTTCGCACAAGCGATTCTCGCTGCAGTATGCCTATCACTTCAAGTTGTGGGGCGGCCAGTTGAGTGTGGGAGCCGAGGCCGACATGCTGGCCGAAGGTATCGACGGCGGCAAGGCCGACGTGGGTGAGAGCGGCGACCCGGCCATTCCGACCAGCGAGGTCGACGGTGCGCGCTTCGACGCCTCGGTGGGCCTGTGGTATGCCCACGGGCCGTGGTATGCCGGCGTGGCCATGCAGCACGTGACGATGCCTACCGTCAATGTGGGCGAGCAGTGGCAGGTAGAGGTGCCGGCGCTGTATAATTTTACCGCCGGATACAATATTAAGACCAAAAGTCCGTTTCTAAAGATAGTTCCTTCGGTCATGCTCCGTTATCAGGGCGTTGACTTCAGGGCCGACTTGACGGCCCGCGTGGTTTATACGCATCAGAAACTGCAGCTGACCTGTGCGGCCGGCTATACGCCCAACCGCGCCGTGATGTTGCAGGTGGGCGGTACGCTCCACGGGGTCAAACTCAGTTATGCTTACGAGGCCAACGTGGCCGGCATGGGCATGAGCAGCGGCAACCACGAATTGTGTGTCAGCTACCGTATGGAGATTGACTTGGGAAAGAAAGGGAAGAATAAACATCAAAGTGTACGATTCTTATGAGTATGAAAAAAATAACGAATCTGTGGCTCAGTCTGGGACTGTGTTTCGTATTTTGCTCTTGCCTGAGCACCAACACCGCCATGCAGAACGGCGGCGAAGTGACGGGCCAGCGCGGAACGGCCTTTATTGAGCCTACTCCTTATGGCATGGTACAGGTGAAGCGTGGCTTCCTCCGTGTGGGCCTCGACAAGCAGGACACCCTCTGGGGCACCGTGACACCGCAGAAGGAAATTTCGGTGGACGGGTTCTGGATGGACCAGCACGAAGTGACCAACTCCATGTACCGCCAGTTTGTATATTGGGTGCGTGACTCCATCATCCGCGAGCGTCTGGCCGACCCTGCCTATGGCGGCGACGATACGTACAAAATTACGGAAGACCGCGACGGTAATCCCGTGACGCCCTATCTGAACTGGTCGAAGGCCATTCCCTGGAAAAATCCCGACGAGAATGCCGAGCGCGCCATCCAGAGCGTGTACCGCCGCCACCCGATTGACGGTACCATCATGCTCGATGCCAGTCAGATGAACTACCGCTATGAGGTGTTCGACTACGAGAAGGCCGCTCTGCGCAAGTACCGCCTCAATCCGGCCGAGCGCAGCCTGAACACCGACCGCCCCGCCAATGCCGACGAGGTGGTGATGATTTCGAAGGATACGGCCTATATTGACGAGAACGGAGCCATCGTGCGCCAGACCATTACGCGCCCGCTTTCCAGCCTCTATGATTTCCTGAACACTTATATAGTTAATGTGTATCCCGACACGACGTGTTGGGTCAACGACTTTCCGAACGCCAACAACGAGACGTACATGAAGCTCTACTTCTCGAGTGCCAACTACAATGACTATCCCGTGGTGGGCGTTACGTGGGAGCAGGCCGAGGCTTTCTGTCAGTGGCGTACCGACTATCTGCTGCGCGGACTCGGACCGGCGGCCCGTCAGGTGCAGCGCTACCGTCTGCCTACGGAAATTGAGTGGGAGTATGCCGCACGCGGCAAGGAGGGCAACCCCTTCCCGTGGCAACCGGCCGAGGGCGACCAGAAAAAGAACGAGAAGGGATGCTTCTATGCCAACTTCAAGCCCGACAAGGGTAACTACACGGACGACGGCAACCTCATCACCTCGCGTGTGGGGATGTACGGAGCCAACTCCAACGGTCTTTACGACATGGCCGGCAACGTGGCCGAGTGGACCAGTACGGTCTATACCGAGGCCGGCGTGAGCATGATGAACGACCTCAACCCCGAACTGACGTACAACGCGGCCAAGGAAGACCCCTACATGCTCAAGCGTAAAAGCGTGCGCGGCGGTTCGTGGAAGGACCCCATCTCCTTTATCCGTTCCGCCTGGCGAACCTATGAATTCCAGAACCAGCCCCGCTCGTACATCGGTTTCCGCTGTGTACGTTCGCTGGCTGCCACACCCAATAAATAACCCTGATAAAAACACTGCATCATGCCTAAAATAAAATTAGTAGTCCGGCTGCAGCACTGGATGGACAGTGTGCCGGGACAAACCTTTCTGAATTATGCTTACTCCTGGGGTGCGTCAATCGTAATTTTGGGTGCCCTCTTCAAGCTTACTTATCTGCCCGGAGGCGACCTGATGCTGTTTATCGGTATGGGTACGGAGGTTGTGGTATTCTTCCTTTCGGCCTTCGACCGCCCGTTCGACAAGACGGAAGACGGCAAGGAATTGCCCCGCTATTATGAGACGGACGAGGAGATTGCCGCCCGTTTGGGCTTGACCGACGATGAAGAGGAAAATACCGGGGAGGCGACAGCCGCTTCGTCGGCCGCTCCGTCGGTTAGCGCTCCCGCAGGCGGACAGCCCGTTCAGTCGGCTCCTGCTGCAGGCGGAGGTACGTATATTAACTTTGGCGGACCGTCGGTTGTGTCCGAGCCGGTTGCCACAGTGTCGCACCCGACCGCTGCGCCGGCTGCTGCAGCTGAACCGGAGTCCGATGCCGACGCACCCATGGCTGCTGCCCGCGCCACCGCACGCAAGGTGGCGCCCGATGTCGACGCCCAGCAGTTGGCCGGCATTATCCGTCTGGCCAACGACGAGCTGCTGCGCCGCGCGCAGGCCGTGCTTTCGCCGGATATGGAAGCCGCTACGCAAACTTATATCGAACGTCTGAAAAACTTGACAGAGACGCTCGAAAGGGTAGACGAGCAGAGCACCCGTCTGATGCGCGACAGCGAAGAAATGGAAAACCTAGGCCGCACCTTGACCGGCATCAACAAAATTTACGAGTTGCAGCTCAAGGGCATCAGCTCGCAGGTGGGCACCATTGACGACATCAACGAGCAGACCCGCCGCCTGGCTGCCCAGATAGAGGAGCTCAACGGCGTGTACAGCCGCATGATCAAGGCGCTGACGGTGAACATGAAAAATGCGGCAAGCGCTGCCGAGCAATAAACGTTGGGAACCGGCCAGAACCGGCTGAAAACAAATTATTCGCAAACTGAAGAAATGTCTGTAATAAAGAAAAGACCTGTATCGCCCCGCCAGAAGATGATCAACCTGATGTACGTCTTGTTGATGGCGATGTTGGCGCTGAACGTCTCGAAGGATGTGCTCAACGGATTTACCGTGGTTGAGGACAGCCTGAACCGTACCATGGCCAATGCCATGCACGAGAACAGCAACATCTACCGCGACTTTGCGGCGCAGGCCAAGGACAATCCGGCCAAGGTACAGGTTTGGTACAACAAGGCCGTAGAGGTCAAGAAAATGTCGGACTCGCTCTACAACTACGCCCAGCAGCTTAAACTGGCCATTGCCCGCGAGGCCGACGGGCCGGACGCCGACTTGCAGCATCTGGTGAACAAGGCCAACGAGGATGCCGCCAGCCACGTCATGCTGGCACCTGTGCGCGGCCAGGGCCATAAGCTCTATAACGCCATCAACTCCTTCCGCACCCGCGTGTGCCGGATGCTCATCAATCCGCGCGACCGCGCTACGGTAGAGGCCAACCTCTCAACCACGGTGCCGCGCAGTCCGGGCATTCCGCTCAACCGCAAATGGGAGGAATACACCTTTGGCAACATGCCGGCCGTAGCTGCCATCATGATGCTGACCAAACTGCAGAACGACGTGCGTCTGGCCGAGGGGCAGGTGCTCCACAGCCTTCTTTCGAACATCGACCTCAAGGATGTGCGCGTCAATTCGCTCGACGCCTACGTCATTCCGGAGGCCACCACCCTTTATCCCGGCCAGCAGTTCCGCTCGCGTATCATTATGGCAGCGGTCGATACGACGTGCCGCCCGGAAATCTATGTCAACGGCCGCCGCATTTCGGCCAACGGTATCTATAACTTTTCCGTGGGCGGCCCGGGCGAATACAGCTTCTCGGGCTACGTCCAGATGCCCAATGCGGCAGGTGAGATGATTCGCCGTCCGTTCCGGCAGAAGTATAACGTCATTGCGCCGCCCAGCGGAGCAGCCGTGGCGGCCGACCTGATGAACGTGCTTTATGCCGGCTACAACAACCCCATTACCGTGTCGGCCTCGGGCATACCGAACAATAAAATCCATGTCAGTATGCGCGGCGGCAGCCTCAAGCCCGCCCGCACCGGAAAGTTCATTGCCCGTCCGGCCGCCGTGGGCCAGCCCGTGGTGTTCAGCGTGAGCGGTGAGGTTAACGGCAAGGTGCAGCAGATGGGCGAATTTACCTTTAAGGTGCGCAAGTTGCCCGACCCCACGGCCTACATCCAGATTGGCGACGACCACTTTGCCGGCGGCCGCCTCTCGAAGGCCCGTG
>ERZ780034.947-NODE-947-length-9954-cov-3.06789_pt1 | contig 9954 bp, 6 predicted proteins | sample MGYA00511855_ERZ780034 | MGnify/ENA primary metagenome ERZ780034 (study PRJEB29588, sample SAMEA2148024) | human gut metagenome | biome: human gut; feature: human-associated habitat; material: faeces | place: Denmark | collected 2008/2010 ...
CTCGCCTGCCACCTCCGCCGAGATCTGCCGCAAGGCGGGTGTGCCCTGCCAGCGCTTCGTCAACCATAGCGATGTGGCGGGCGGTAGCACCCTGGGCAACATCCTGGCCTCCACGGTCCCCCTGCGTGGTGTCGATATGGGCAATGCCATCCTCGGCATGCACAGTTGCCGCGAGACGGGCAGCGTAGCCGACCATGAGTACTGCGTCCGCGCCTTCACGGAGTTCTACTCCCTGTAGTCTCCTGCCACCCTCAGTACCCGCCCCCGCCGGATGCTGAGGGGCTAGACAAAAAACGATCGGCCATTGGAAATCATTTCTCATTTCCAATGGCCGATGATTATTTCAAGGGCAATATCCCAAAATCATTCTGACATCATCCCGAAGGCTTCCCGAAAGCATCCCGAAGAAACAGCCTATGCGGAGCGTCCCGATTTCGTTACATCGCAATCGCTACTTGTTCATCAGTTTGCCAAACAGCGTGAGCATCTGCATGACGGTGTCCTTGCTACCGACGGGTATCTTCAGGTGGGCCTCACCCGTCTCCTTGTCGGTCTCCACGATGCTATCGACCAACTGCTGAGTGGCCTCAGCCGACTTGAGTGTTTCGGCCAGTCCACTAAAGAAGGAGACACCCTGACTGACTAATTGCTGGGGATGGGGCGAAGCATGGTGGCTGGAAGGCCGCTCCTGCGCACCGTCCCACGCCTTCGTTGCCGTCTGTCCTTGAGAAGGATCGTGGTTCACAGGAGGTTCCTGGTCTGCAATAGCCCCATGGTCTGCTGAAGGGTGCTGTCCCTCGGAAGACTGGTGGGTTGCTAAAGATTCATGCTCTGCTGAAGACTCATGGTCTGCTGAAGACTCATGGTCCACAGACGACTCCTGATCTACAGAAGACTCATCGTCTGCCTCCGATGCGTCAGCGAGCGTTTCGTCCAAAGAGGCCTCCACAGACGTCTTCCCCTTCTGCTCTTGCTCCACCTCTTCGTCCACATACTCCACCTCGGGAGCGTCTGGCGTTGCCTCCATGACGATTGTGAGGTCATCCATGAGTTTCTTAAACTTGCTCTCATCGACAAACACGGTGTCTGCACCGCCGTCCAAGACTCCCTCAAACATCGACTTCTTAAACCGCAGTTTGTTGATCATACCCTCCTCGATAGAACCTTTCGAGACAAGGTTGATGATCTGCACGGGCTTCTCCTGTCCGAGACGGAAGATACGGGCAATGCGCTGTTCAAGGACAGCAGGATTCCATGGCAAATCCATGTTGATGAGTGTGCTCGCCACCTGGAGGTTGAGACCCGTAGATCCTGCATCAGTGGAAAGAAACACGCGACTCTCGGGAAGCGTTGTGAAATCATCTACCAGTTCCCCGCGCCTCTTCGACGGCACTCGCCCATTGAGATACTCATAGCGTATGCCCCGCTTGTCCAGTTCCATCGCCACCAGACGGGTCATGCGCTCCCATTCGCTGAAGACGACCACCTTGTCGTCCCCACTCTCCAAGACATTGTCCAGCAGGTTCATCACCTCCGCTATCTTGACATCACTGCGCGTCGTGAGATTTTGTTCCAAGATAAAGGTGCTATCGGCCACCATCCGCATCTGACCCAGCAACTTGAGCACGCGCAGCCTGTCCTGCTCCGTCATATAGTGGTATTTGCGATACTTGTTCAGAATCACCAACAAGTCCCACTTAAACTCCGAGTGGAGATCGTCCTGGCGTTGAGTCATCGGGACCAGCACAAACTGGTCGCTCCGCTTGGGCAACTGCAGGCGCACGCCTTTCTTCGTCCTCCGCAACAGTCGGTTGCTGACGGCCTCGCCAATGGCGTTGAGATCCTTATAGCCCATGATACCGCCCGTCTCAGGATGGAGCAGGATGTGCTGGTCGCGAAACTGGTAGTAAGGTCCGAGACAAAACTGGTCCACCAATTCCATGTTGGCATAGAGCTCCTCCAACTTATTCTCCATCGGCGTGCCAGACAGCAAGACCGCATAGCGCGACGCTATCTTGCGGGCGGCACGAGAGATCAGCGTGTCCCAATTCTTCAGCCGCTGTATCTCGTCCATGATCAACACGTCGGTATCCAACTTGCCCAGTTGTCTGACGTCGTTGCTCATCGTGTGGTAAGAGACAATCTTGTAGGGTGCGGGCGCCTTATACAGTTTGGCGCGCTTAGCAGGAGTGCCTTCTACGACCACCACCTTCGGAATGGTCAATCCGTCCTCCACGCCTTTCCCACTACTCTCTACCCTGTCACCGCCCGTGAATCGTTCTATCTCCCGCTTCCACTACCTGCTCAGCCATGCCCTCACGCAGATAGACCTCTGCCGAGGCGATGGCCTGCAACGTCTTGCCCAGTCCCATCTCGTCGGCAATGATGGCCTTGCCGGCACGCACGGCGAAGCGCGTCCCCTCCTTTTGGTAGGGATAGAGCGGCACAGTGAGCATTTGGTCGAGATATTCGTCCGTGTATTTTTCCTCCAACAACCGGCAACGCTTGATTCGCTCACGCCGCTCCAGGACATAATCGAGGGCGTCGTCATAGCAGCGAAAGTCGGGAGCAATGGCCTTGGCAGCCTGAACGAACACGTCAAAGCGGGCATAGGCATCCTCGCGAAGCACACCCGACTCGTCAAAATAGTCTTTCGCCAATCGCTCCAGCATCTCCCGACCATGATCGCCAATGCGTATCTTCACCCTGCGCGGCCCTTTGTAGTCGATATAGACCGAACTATAGTCGGGCTCTGCCACCTGCACCTTCTTGCGCTTCTTTCTCACCCAGAGTTTCACGGCCTCCATGTGCTTACAAGTGCCGAGCTGCGAAGTCTTGAAGTCATAGCAGGAGCAGTAGTTCCACAGGCTGTCCTTCCCCCGATATACCACCTTGTATTCGTTTCTCGTAGCCGCATTGACCACCCGAAACTCTCCCGGAGCATACTGTTCGTCCACCATTCGTATGGCAAAGGTCTCCTTCTCGGCCTGCAGCTTTCGCAACGCGATCTGCCACTCCTCGAGCTTCATGCCCGCAGGCTTCTGCATATTGTTTATTTTCGGCATCACGACCTTGGCTCGTTTGCGCCGGCCCTTCGTCGTCTTGGCGCCTTGGGCTGTCGCCTTCCCTCGCCTTTTGCCCCCGCCCTTTTCAGGACTTGCGGCTTCCACTGGAGATTGTTCTTCTTTCTTCTCTATATGTACCTTTTTCATGGTGCTCATGATGTTCTAACAGTATTAATGTGACTATTCGCTGATTTGATTTCCATGCGCTACCTACGCCTCCCTCCAGTCGTCAATCGTTCCCGTCCGCGACGAGAAACTGACGCCCACGCGATGGACGGGACGGGAGTCGGCCTCATAGGGGCGCGCATACCCCTTTTCCTCTATTTGGCGCAAGGCGTCGTCCGCCGTGCCGTCGAGCTTGAACTCAAAGATATACACCCCCTTGGGCGTCTCGACGATGCAGTCGGCCCGGCCCTCGCTCTGCTGCTTCTCCGTGAGCACGAGGTAGGTGCTGAGGATGCGGAAGATAAGGTAGAAGGTATAGTGGAAATAGCGTTCCTTCTCCGTCTCCATATCCTTCCGACGCATCGAGTAAGGGATGCTGGCAAAGAAGGCCGTCAGGCTCTTGCGCCACGTGTCAAGGTCATCGCGCAGGAGAGCACGCGTCAGTTGTATCGCCAAGGTGTTCGCCGACTCCTTCGTGCCGAGATAGTTGGAGGCAATCAGCGTGAGGAAACCCTTTTTCACCTCGTTGTTGGGCAGATCGAGCAGGTAGGAGTTGGAGAAGCGGTCGTAGTCCTTGATGGTCAGATAACCGCTCTGATAAATCATGGGCAACGGGCGCTCCACGTCCGCCCTGTAGTCGATAAAGTCCGAGGTGTCGTAATACTTCCCCGTCAGTTCGTTGAGGTTCTCATCCGTATGGCTGAGCAGGCGGACCAGATAACTGGGCGTACCCGTGCGAAACCAATAATCCTGGATATCCCTAACGCTAAGCGCATTGAGCAGACTAAAAGGATTGAAGATGTCCGTCTTCCGCTTACTGAAATGATAACCGTCATAATGCCGCTTCAGCATCTGGCGCACCTCCTCGGGGCTCACCCCCATCTCGTCCGCCATAGCGTCCATCTCGTCATGAAATGTTCCCTCCAGTTCCGCCTCCGTGATACCGCAGACCGCCTCATAGGCCGCACTCATACTGATATCCTCCGGCTGGTTGAAACCACTGAACACACTCACCTGCGAAAACTTCGTCACGCCCGTGAGCAGCACGAAGCGCAAGTCTTGGTCAGCAGCCTTGAAGGCAGAGTAGAAACCCTTGAGAATATTACGATTGAATTCCTCGATCCGTAGGTTGTTGCCATTGCCATCCGTCGTCCGATAGTCCGTGTCGAGCACATCCAGCAACGGTTTGTCATACTCGTCGATGAGCACCACACACTGCTTGCCTGTACGCTCATGAACAAAAGCCAACAACCTGGCAAAACGCTCCCCCACGCTGAGACGATCGTCCCCCGTCATTCCGTACTGCCTCTCCCAGTCCTCAACACACACGTTCAGCTTGTTCTGCAGCGTGCTGCCCTGGGTGAAGTCGCTGCCATTGAAGTCGATATGAAATACAGGATATTGCTCCCACTCCTGCTCCAAGTCCTCGATGGCCAGACCACGAAACAACTCCCGCTCCCCACCGAAATAATACTTCAGCGTAGAGACGAGCAAGCTCTTGCCAAACCGACGAGGACGGCTCAGAAAGTAAATCTTACCCTCCGTCACCATCTTGTGCAGCAAGGCCGTCTTGTCCACATAGACAAAACCGCCGTCAACAATACTCTTAAAATCCTGTATGCCGATGGGATACTTCATTCGCAAACCCTTTTAGTTTGCAAAGATAGTGCAAATCGAAGACAATACAAAAAGAATGTGATTCTTTTTTATTGTTGAGACGCAGCCTATCTTATCTAAAGATAGTGCAAATCGAAGACAATACAAAAAGAATGTGATTCTTTTTTATTGCCCCAAAACCTTGCAAATCCAGATAAAAACTAATAACTTTGCACCGTGTAAATACTAATAACACCGCACTGGGTATTTACTAACAACCCTGCACTAGGTATTTACTAATAGACACCCATCATGTACATACTAATGGGCAGATTAAAGTTGAAAGAATGGCAAGTATTCAAGAAAAGTTAGCAGATTCACTGAGCGTACTCAAGAAATATCAGGACGAGAACAACAGTGACATCATTCAGGGCATGAAGACCTTGGGCGAGACACATACAAAGCGTCTTATAGATAATGGTTACTTAGAACAAGTAATCAAAGGATGGTATATGCCTACCATGCCAGGGATGAAAGGAGACACAACCGTGTGGTATGCTTCCTATTGGAAATTCATAGTAGCATATTCCAACAACCGTTTCGGAGACAACTGGTGTCTTACTCCAGATGAATCACTTGATTTCTATGCCGGAGAGACAGTAGCCCCTACTCAATTGATAATCCGTTCATCAAAGGCAAGCAACAATATTGTAAGTTTGAAGCATGGTGACTCGATGCTGGACATCACAGCAACAATGCCAGCACATATTGTAGTTGAGCAAAGATATGGATTAAGGCTCTACCCTTTGGCAGAAGCTTTGGTTTTCTGTACACCAACATATTTCAGCAGAAACTCAGTCAATGCCCGGACCTGTTTGTCTCTGGTTGGCGGAGCTGATGAAATCCTCAAAGTGGTGGCCGACGAAGGAAACTCTTCCAGAGCCTCAAGACTTGTTGGTGCTTTCAGAAACATCGGGCGAACTGACGTTGCAGAAACTATTCTACAATTCATGACGAGAATTGGCCACGAGTTACGCCCAGAGGATCCATTTGAAGACACGACGCCCAGCCTATCAGGAACAAGTAGGAACACTTCACCCCATGCCATCAGGATCAGGCTGATGTGGCAGAAGATGAGAAAGCAAATACTCGACCTTCCACTCATTGCCCCCACACAAAGCCAAACCACAGAGGCAATACTAAGCAACATGGATGACAACTATATACGCGACAGTTACCATTCGTTATCCATTGAAGGCTATCGGGTTACAGAAGGACTTATCGAACGCGTTCGCTCTGGCGAGTGGAATCCGGAAGACGACAAGATTGATGCAGATCGCAAGAACGCTTTAGCAGCACGAGGCTATTACCAGGCATTCCAACAGGTCAAAGAGAGTGTCAAGGCAATCCTTCAAGGAGCCAATGCCGGCAATATCGTCAGCAGAGACTTTGACAAATGGCACTTTGAAATGTTCCAGCCTTGCATTACTGCCGGCATTATCAAACCCTCAGACCTTGTAGGCTATCGATCCCATCAAGTGTATATTCGAGGTTCCAAGCACACGCCTCTTCCACCAGAAGCCCTCAGAGACGCCATGTCTGCGCTCGCCGAACTCATGGAATCAGAGGAAGACGCGATCGTCAGAGCCGTATTAGGCCATTTTTTCTTCGTGTATATCCATCCTTACATGGACGGAAACGGTCGCACAGCCAGATTTATCATGAACGCGATGCTCGTCACAAGTGGTCACCCGTGGAGGATTATCACAGTTGAAGAAAGACAGTCATACATGGCAGCACTTGAAAAAGCAAGCATTCATGGCGATATCACCGACTTTGCACAAATCATCTGCTCATAGCAAACGCTATCATTCCAGCCACCAGATTTTGGTGTCAGACCGTATTTTGCCACCAAAGATTTTGGTATTAGGCAGTATTTTGGCAAAATAAATTTTGGTATTAGGCTTTTTTCATGTAATTTTGTGGGCAAAAAGGGAATTATGGCAGAAGTATTATTCAAGCGGAAAATATCATATACCAGAAACTGCTAAATGATAAATTGTCTGCCAACCTGGGATATGTATATGAAAATTTGATTGCGCAAATGCTTCGTGCTTCAGGCAACAAACTATTTTACTATACTTTTCCTAAAGATGATACTCATTCTTATGAAGTTGACTTTCTCTTGTCAAGAGGCAACAAACTTTGCCCTATTGAAGTAAAATGGTCTGGATATAAGACTCATGCTTCGTTAGATGCTTTCTGTCTTAAATATTCAGATAGAACAAGTCAGCCATATCTACTTTATACGAAGGATTTTCACAAAGACGAGAATGTGTTGCTACTGCCAATATATATGACTCCATTTCTATAAAGTGCCGCCAGCCCTATCGCCCACCCCATGCCAGAGAAGCACCAGCCACTCTGTCGAAAAACCCAAAGCGGGTCTTGCCATCACGCACCACAAACGGTACCAGATTGCAAGACCCGCTTCTCTGCAGAACAAGCTCATATCCTCAAAACGGCAGCGATTCTCTCGGCACACCATAATCCGTACAACTCTCCATTCCCTCAATCTCTTTCCACGCCTCATGCAAATAAACATTCACATCCTCAGGCAGTTTTCCTTCTTTCGCCAACTTCTCAAACTCCTCTGTCAAGTCTCTTATGGCATATTCTGGACTATACATATCATCAAAATACTCCCAGTGCCTATCCATCACAAAGTGTCTGCACATGGATTTCGTCAGTTGCAGGAACATCAATGCTGCCGTTTGGTATTCTCCAACGGCAAGCAACGTCTCAATATTCTTGTTCTCTTCCAACATCAGCTGCCAGATGCTATAACAATCCCAATCCACATTTCTTTTGTTGAAGATACGCTGTTCATAGTCCTTGTTCTGTGGTATCAGTGACTTGGCCTCTTTCTCTACCTCCAGCATCTGTCGCTCTTTCTCCCGTCGTCTCCGTTCAGCTTCTCTTGCAGCGCGTTCTTCTTCGTCATTCATCTCTCGCTCGATATTCAATGGCTCTCCCGTGAATTTCTTGCTTGGTGCCAACATCTGTATATTGTTCTGCACTCGTTTGAAGCCATCAAACCGTGACAGATGCGTAAAGATATATGTGAAGACCTCTTCTCGCTTCTCTTCGTTGTTCCATGCTGCCACACTATCTACCAATGCAGCAAAGCTCGCATAGATCAGTTTGCCGATACGTAACTTGTAATCATTCAGATAGTCTCTAATGTCCTCCCTATATATCAGCAATGGCAGATGTTCGCACAGCCCCATCGCAATGGCATACGCAGCGTCAGGCCTCCCCTTCGCCAACACAGCCGGTATCGACTTCTTCTCCCAGCGCTCCAGTAGCCGAAGCATATACAAGAAATCATCCTTGTTCTCAGGCCGAAACTCCACCTCCTGCTTGAAGTACTCGGCGTAAGCCTCCTCCAAATCCACAGTCAACCCCTTCGGGACATAATCTATCTTCGGACGTGCCATACAGCTCCTACGCCTTCTCGCCTCCGCCATCTTCTCGGCCCTCTTTTCCCAGACCAGACGCTGCGCTTCCTCTTCGCGCACCTCCTCCAGCAACTCCCGAAACTCCTCCGTCTCCATCGTCTCGGTGCACAGAAGCTTCCTTACCGCCCTGTCCAGAAACCGCCTCCAAACCTTATGATTGCTCTCATTCACACAATCAGGGCAAGCCACACCTCGCCTGCCCCATGCCCTTTCAAACAGACCGAACTCCCAATCGTATAGTTTAGCCATAATAATTACTATTTTTCTGACAAGAATCCTTTAATCTTTCTAAGACTCATTCCAAAGGCTTCATGAATCGCCACTTGAGACATACCATTTTCGCTTAGAAAACGAACCAAAGATGATTCCGTATAGTCTTCATTCTTCAATTCAAATACCCCAAACAACAATTGGCAGTAGTCAATCACATGAGTAGCAGATATTATACTTTTCACCTTTGCTTTGTCATATATCGTTTTGATATCAGAGGGCGACAAGCCCTGAAAGGCCTTTGCCAGTGACTGTATCTTCTGCTTATCGCCAGAGAAATTGCTTTCAAAATTCTCGGAAAATATAGACATAAGCGTTAATACTTCATCTTCATCAGGAAGCTCGACCTCGACTTTTTGAACAAATCGTCTCCAAACCGCAGGATCAAGAAGAGACGGATGATTAGTTGCAGCGATAAGCACACTACTTGATGGCATAGAGTCAATATTTTGAAGAAGGCTATTAATAACACGCTTCAATTCACCTAACTCATGACTGTCATCACGAGCCTTTGCTATTGCATCAAACTCATCCAGAAACAATATACACGGAAAGCTACTAGAGTATTCAAATATCTTTCGAATATTCTTTGCGGTACTACCCAAGAGAGAGGACACAATACCATCCAACCTTGCTATAACCAAAGGCAATCCAGTTTGCTCACAAATATAATTTGCAATACTGGTCTTGCCACAGCCAGGCTTACCATATAAAAGAAGAGTTTTCTTAATGTCGATACCCGCAACCTCAAGCTTTGACGTGTTTTTAACAAGATCAACAAACTCTTTTATTTGTTTCTCCACCAAAGGAGATAGCACAATTTTTTGCCGATGCGAATCTGAAGGCACTACCTCTACTATCTGAAGCCGACTGTCCGAATCCAAGGGAATCGTCCTCAGAGCATCAGCTATCGCAGCAGAATGCGGAACAGAAGTTTCAAGCTTCTGACGTATACATTTTGCCAAAGGGGACTCACCCTCCTTGTCAAGCCTATCGGCAAGCCGATTTGCATAACTAATAATCTTTCTATGATCATTGGCAAGACCACCTTCTATTATTCTTAGCACCTCTGTATTCATACGAATCTTTATTTGCGTACAAAGTTAACAAAAACACTTCAAACAAAAAAACATTCGGTCCACACAACACTATTTTTAACTCCGTTTAAGCGTTCACCGTATCACAAATTGCACTTTTCGTTCCAAATAACGCACCTTTCGTTCTTTCCAAAACACAAACAACCATCAATAAAGTCCGTCCCCCTACTCCCATTGTCTCAGCATACCCCAGTTCGGGATAAGAAATAGTTCATAAAAAAGTTGGTAGTCTCACAAATA
>ERZ780034.958-NODE-958-length-9898-cov-1.98598_pt1 | contig 9898 bp, 10 predicted proteins | sample MGYA00511855_ERZ780034 | MGnify/ENA primary metagenome ERZ780034 (study PRJEB29588, sample SAMEA2148024) | human gut metagenome | biome: human gut; feature: human-associated habitat; material: faeces | place: Denmark | collected 2008/2010 ...
TTAATTGTGAAATGCTTACATGAATAATAATATATATTATACTTTGTTTCTGTAGAGTTATTTGTTATATAAATGATCACGACCTAATAATACTGAGTGTTTTTAGGTTCGTGATCATTTGTTTCTATTTTACGTTGATTCTATAACCCCTTCCGTAATAGCCTTCCATAAGTTGTCGGATGGTACGGGTGCAATGATTTCGATAGCTTCTTTTGATACCGGATGGATAAATGAGGCACTGTGGGCATGCAAACTGATTCCACCATCAGGATTTGAACGATCGAAGCCGTATTTAAGGTCTCCTTTGATCGGACATCCCATTTTGGCCAGCTGACATCGGATCTGATGATGGCGACCGGTTTTTAAATCAATTTCCAGGAGATAGTATTTATCGGAATGTGCCAGCAGCCGATAGTGCAGAACCGCTTTCTTTGCGTTAGGACGCTCCGTGTCATAAGCATAACTTTTGTTCTGCTTCTCGTTTCGGACTAACCAGTTTACCAGTTCATCTCCTTCTTTAGGCGGACGATTCTTTACGATAGCCCAATAGGTTTTCTTAACGGCTCCTGTACGGAACATCTCATTCAAACGCGTCAACGCCTTACTGGTCTTGGCAAAAATAACGACACCACTTACCGGACGATCCAGGCGATGGGTAACACCGACGAATACATTCCCCGGTTTGTTATACTTTTTCTTCAACCAGTCTTTCAACAGGTCAGAGAGCGGAGTATCTCCCGTCTTGTCGCCTTGTACGATTTCCCGGCAGGTTTTGTTGACTGCTATGATGTGATTGTCTTCGTAGATGACTTCCAAATCTATTGACTATTAATAATTGACAATGGACAATTGATCTGAAAAATGTCCAGAAATCAATTGTCCATTACCAATTGGGTTTTACATATTCATACCACCATCAACCTGAATAACTTGACCTGATACGTAAGATGACATATCAGAAGCCAGGAAAGTAGCGATGTTGGCAACATCTTCCGGTGTACCGCCACGACGCAAAGGAATCTTCTTGCACCATTCCTGACGGATTTCTTCAGACAAAGCTGCTGTCATGTCTGTGATGATAAAGCCCGGAGCAATTGCATTGGCACGAATACCACGAGAACCTAATTCTTGTGCGATAGATTTAGCCAAACCAATCATACCGGCTTTAGAAGCAGAATAGTTACATTGTCCGGCATTTCCGTGTACACCTACTACAGAAGCCATGTTGATAATACTACCTGAACGCTGCTTCATCATGATAGGAGTACAAGCATGGATAAAGTTGAATGCTGATTTCAAATTAACATTCAGTACGGCATCGCACTGTCATTCGCTCATACGCATCATCAGACCGTCTTTGGTAATACCAGCATTGTTTACCAAAACATCAATACGTCCGAAATCTTTTACGATTTCTGCTACAACCTGATGTGTTTCTTCGAAGTTGGCAGCATTGGATGCATATCCTTTAGCTTTCACGCCTAATGCTTCCAATTCTTTCTGTGTTGCCAGACCATTCTCATCGATTACCAAATCGGTGAATGCAATGTTTGCTCCTTCAGAAGCAAATTTTAAAGCAACAGCTTTACCGATACCACGGGCAGCGCCTGTAATAACGGCTACTTTACCTTCCAATAGTTTCATATTCTTTTTTCTCTTTTAAAGATTAACATTTAATCAAACAAGCACCCGTTGAATAACCTCCGCCAAAGACGGTCAAGGCTATTAGGTCGTTTTTCTTGAACTTATGTGCATTTTGTGCATACACTAAGGCTGAACTGACAGATCCGGTGTTTCCTAATTCTTCAATGTTGTGTAAGAATTTTTCTTCCGGCAAGTTCAGTTGTTTGGCAATATTAGCCATGATACGCATGTTTGCCTGGTGACCGATGAAATAACTCAGGTCATCTAATGTATATCCGTTCTTTTCCAGCAGAAACAATACGTTCTTAGGCATATAGGTACAAGCCTGCATGAATACATCACGTCCTTCTGGCATCATAATACCACCATCACGCGGACGTAAATGTACTGCTTCGGGAGCTTTCGGTAAATAACCTAATCCCTGTGTATATACTTCGATAACTTCGGCATCTTTTTCTGTAATTCGTTCTTTGGATAAAAAGAAAGCAGCAGCGGCGTCTCCCCATAGATGTCCGGCTTTCGGGTCAGTCTCGTTCCAATAGGCCGAGTTTTTATCAGCTCCTAAGATGAGGGCCTTGCTGGCTTTCCCCATAGCAAAATAACCTTCTACTACTTCTAGCGCATTGATGAATGAAGAACAGGCAGAAGATAGATACAAAGCTTTCGCATTTGTGATGTTAAATTCGAACTGAGCGTTATGGGCTGCCGTAGCAACTGTATCATAAGGTGAATAGGAAGCGGAGATGATAAGATCTACCTCTGTAATGTCGTAAGGTAATTGAGGCAGGGCATTCCGAAGAGCTTCCATACTCATGGTGTTAATATTTTCTTCCGGTTTAGCGATTGAACGGGTACGGATTCCTGTACGTTGTTCGATCCATTCGCTGGTTAGGCCATTCAACTCCAAAAAATGTTGGTTATCTACCCGCGCTTCGGGTATATAAAAACCTGTCGCATTAATATACATCGTCTCTTGATTATTTCTTTATCTTAATACCATTGAATATTAAATTCACTACATTGTCTCTACGTTTGATGCGTTGGCTGATATTATCGCCCATGATACCTCGGATATAGGGTACTTCCAATCCCTTTAGGGCATGGTGTAAAACCAACGCAGTAATATCGGTGTCGGGCATAGAAAATATACCTTCTTTCACGCCGTCGTCGAGTATACTTTTCAGAATTTCAATTTCGCGCATATCAAAACTTTTGCGGACTTTTTCTACACGCCAAATATCTCGGAAAAAGGTAGCTCGTAATGTACCGTTACGGAAAACCAATGCTTTTACTGCATCCAGGCGGGCATATATGAAGGTCATCAGTTTTTCGTCGGCAGGTAAATCCTTTTCGGCAACGTCACACAACATCTTATGCAGGCGGTTAAGTTCTGATTCAACTACAGCCAGATAGATCTCGTTTTTGCTTTTGAAATAGGTATATAATGTCCGGCGTCCTTTTTTGGAAGCCAGTGCAATATCATTCATTGTGGTGTTATCAACCCCCATGCGGGCAAACAGTTGTCTGGCCACATCGATTAACATTTCCCTCGTTTTTGAAACTGTCATCGGCATAACGTATTGCACATTTTAAATAGATTTGTGCGCAAAAGTACTTAAAAAGAATCATATAATAACAAGTCGGATAAAAAAACTTGCGAAAAATTTGTTCTTTGTAAAAAATGTCTTACATTTGCACCCGAAATCATTCAAATAATGATTAAACTAGATCGCGGAGTGGAGCAGTGGTAGCTCGTTGGGCTCATAACCCAAAGGTCGTCTGTTCGAATCAGGCCTCCGCAACAAGGCAGAATCAGGAAGAGAATCCAAAAGATTTGGGTTCTCTTTTTTATTTGTAATAATGATTCTATATTGAGGTAAAAAACAAAAGAAACGAGAATCGATTCCGATTCCCGTTTCTTTTGTTTTTGATCTTCGTTTATTTTAATCAGACTTCTCCTCCAGCTCCGGTGAAACTGGTCAGACTGATGGTTTCTTGTTCTGTAAATGCTTCGCGTCTATACTTGCAGTGTTGGAGTGCACACGTATTACATTTCAGCTTGTCAAAGATATTACACGGATCCAAATGGATAGTTAGCTGTACCTTATTTGCATATTTGTCACGTAGAAGATCTTGCAGTTTGGCTGCTTCCTGATGACCTTCTTCGATGGTATAATACCAGGGTATCGTCAAATCGCAGTCAATATACAGATAACTTCCAGACTTGATGATGCGTGTATTATGTATGTCAATCCATTCCGGCGGACGCTTTTCGTTCAGCGTTTGGACGAGATCATTTAATAACTGTTCGTCGGCTGCATCCAGCAGGTTGGCAATTGTTTTGCGCAGAATGGATATTCCGGTTCCAGCAATTAAGCCTCCGAACAATAACGCCAGTAAACTATCAATCCAAACAATTTTGGTTAAATAGAGTACAACAAGACCTGCTACCAGACCGATGGTTGAGTAAGTATCGGATTGTAAATGCTTTCCTCCGGCAATCAAGGCCATGGAGTTATAGCGTTTACCAATGCGGATACTATACCATCCCATCAGATAATTAAGCAGTCCGGAGAAAGCAACAATGTAGATACCGATGTCCAAGTGCATAACTTCTACCGGTGAAAACAGACGCATGATACCTTCGTAAATAATCATGGCGCCGGCAATGCTGATAAGTATGCCTTCTATAGAGGCGGATATCAGTTCTATTTTCCCGTGTCCGAATGGATGGTGTTCGTCTTTCGGCAGAGCGCTCCAGCGCAGACTGCCTAAACTGATGAATCCGGCAACGACATTGACAATACTTTCCAAGGCATCCGTCAGGACTCCTACAGACTGTGTGATGTAATAGGCTATAAATTTACCTATCAGAATCAGACAAGAGATGGTTACAATGTATTTTTGTACCTTCTGTTTTAATGCTTCTTCATCTATTTGTTTTTCCATTTTAAATAGATTGAATTAAACATATGGATTCGGATTATTCTACATATAGAACCAATCCTTTCAGATATTCACCTTCCGGATGATAGATATTTACCGGATGATCGACCGGTTGTGTCAATTGATGCAGGATGCGGACATTTCTTCCGGCTTGGGCTGCAGCGCTGAAAACAGCCAGTCTGAAATTCTCTTTGCTGACAACCTGAGAGCAAGAGAACGTGAATAAAATACCTCCCGGCTGAATCTTCTCGAAAGCTATGGCATTCAGCTTGCGGTATCCTTGCAGGGCATTGCGCAAAACATTCTTATGCTTGGCAAAAGCCGGAGGATCAAGGATGATCAAGTCGTAATTATTTCCCATCCGTTCCAGGTATTTGAATGCGTCTTCTGCAAATGCCTGATGTCGGGGATCTCCGGGAAAGTTTAACTCTACATTTCGATTTGTCAACGAAATGGCTTTGGCCGAGCTGTCAACAGAATGTACTATCTTGGCTCCGCCTCGCATGGCATAGAAAGAAAATCCACCGGTATAGCAGAACATATTCAAGACAGACCTGCCTTTGGAGTAATGTTCCAGTAAAGAACGGTTTTCCCGTTGGTCAACAAAGAAACCGGTTTTTTGTCCTTTTTGCCAGTCTACGCAAAACTTCAATCCGTTTTCCAACGCGATATCTTCTACATCATGTCCGTAGATATATCCGTTTTCACTGTTGAGGTCTGCTTTGTAAGGCAGTGTTGTCTCCGATTTGTAGTAGATATTCTGTAGCGTATCGCCCAATACTTCTTTCAATGCTTCGGCAATCTCCAGCCGGTATTTGTGCATTCCTACTGAATGTGCCTGCATGACAGCTGTATGTGCATACATATCTATTACCAATCCGGGCAGACTGTCGCCTTCTCCGTGTACCAATCGGTATGTATTGTTGTTGGGAGTATTGGCTAATCCCAAAATACAACGTAATTGATAGGCAGAGCGGATTCTTTCCACCCAGAATGTATGATCAATCTCTCGTTGGGTAAACGATAATACCCGTACGGCGATGCTTCCGATCTGGTAATGTCCTACAGCCAGGAACTGCTGGTTGGCACCATATACTTCGACCAAGTCTCCTTCTTCCGGTTTCCCTTCAATGCGTTGGATGGCTCCGGAAAATACCCACGGATGGAAACGTAACAAAGATTCTTCCTTTTTGGGTTTCAGAAATACTTTACTGTAACTCATTATGCTTGATTATTCAGTTGTTTATAAATTTGCAGGCACGCCCATGCGTCTAGGGCGGCATATTTTTGCTGGGACGAAGTCAATACATCGGCTTCCCAGTTCGACAGTCGTTGTCCTTTGGATATTTTCTTCTGGAAGAGGATGGCATAGATCTTCTGTAAGCTGGCCTCTTCTATGCCGAATTGCTTTACGTAAACTTGTAAATCGAGGAAGTTTTGCGGTTCAATCTCGATCCGTTTACGCATGGCTCCGAAGTCATCCCGAAGCGACAGACCTACTTTAAGTATATTGGCATTGCCCAACAGATGTTCGAGTGATTCGGGAAATCCCATATAATTCAGCCGGAACAGGAAGCACGTGTCGTCGGGAGATAATTGGACCAGCGATACTTTGAAGCGCTGTCCTTTCTTGAAACTGGGACGTGTCTCCGTGTCAAAACCTATCATCGGAAATTTAGAAAGATAATCAACCGCTTTGTCTGCATCTTTTTCGGTGAGCAGCGTGATGATTCTCCCTTTGAATTCCTCAATGGGTAATAAGGCGATTTCCTCTTTGGTAATCTTATTTACATATTTCTCAATCATTCACTTTCTTTTAATTCGTTCAAACTCTCATCGGCATAACGCAGATGATGTAAGGCTTTCAAAGCATTCAGCAACGGTTGTCCCCAATAGTTGCAGAAGTTCTGATAACACAGACCAATGGTTTCGCGCATCACGAATTCATTACCTTGGCGGAACAGTGAAACGAAGTTGCCCACATCCTGATATACGTCAGCCAGATTCTCAGAGATAAAAGCAATGATCGGTGTTTCACTATAAGCCATATCCGGATGGAAAGTATCCAGATAAGAGTCTTTGTCTTCCAGCAAAGCTGCAATGCTGGAACGGACAGATTCGTACATCTCTTCGGTGACACTCATCTCCGGTTCGAATAATTCATCCGGCTCGATTGCAGGAAGCAGTGAGGCTTTCAGGTAAAGCAACGGCAATATCTTGGTCGCTTTGTCAACAAAGTCTAGCAGTTCCGAACGGTTGGCACTTTCAACAAATGTGCAATATTCGAGAGCTACTGTTACGAACTCCAACGTGTTCCGGTCATATACAGGATTGTTCTCTTTTTTCATCGCCTCAGAAATATCTTGATTATTATGCAGATCTTGAAAATAAATGCCTACTTGATTCAGTAAAATCGAGTCTGCTTTTTCGATTTGCAAAGTTAGTAATATTATTTGTTTCTTAAAAAATTGCCGATGCATTAATTAATAAGGATATTTTACGTAAGTTTGCAAAACAAAAATCGAATAAATAGATATGGCGAAAAAGACAATAAATAAAAAGGTAGATGATACGAAGCCTAGTTATTGGGCATTGTTCAAGGCTTTCTTTACGAATGAAAGAACCCGGTTTATCACGGGCTTGGTTTGTGCGATTGTGACGATTTATATCGGACTGGCACTGATATCTTTCTTCTTTACAGGCGCAGCCGATCAGAGTAAGATTGAGAATGTCCCGGTAACGGATTTGTTGACTAATCAGGGTTCGGTAGAAAACTGGACTGGTGTGCGAGGTGCTTTCCTGGCAGATCTGTTGATGAATCGTTGGTTTGGTATTTCTTCTTTTATGATTCTGTTCTTCTTGGGTTCGGTTGGAGCCAAGCTGATGAACATTAAACAGATCTCTTTGCTCAAACGATTTATTTTCTGTTTGGCGACATTGATTTGGGGTTCTTGGTTCTTTGCCTTTTTCTTTATCAGCGGTTATGAAGATACCTTTATTTATTTAGGTGGCCAGCATGGATATTACACGACGGAAATCTTAAAGAACAACATCGGTATTCCGGGAACATTCCTGCTGTTGGTGGGCTTTTTCCTGATTATTGCGATTTTCTCCAGCAAACGGACGATTCCTTTTTTGCAACGGGCTTTCTCTTTTTCTTGGATTGGAAATATTCACTGGAAGCGTAAGAAACAACCGGTGGCAACAGAGCCTGCGCCTGAAAAGTCAGTGGTAGAAGAAGAGGAGTCTTCGCCAGTAATGGATGTTGAACAACCTTCGCCCGAATATGTGTTCGATACGGAAAAGGAAATTGAAAAGGCTGAACAGGAAGCTGCCTCTGCCGTTGTTGAAGCAGAAGCGGATGAAAAGCCGGAGTATGTATATAATAATGTAGAGGAAGTGGAAGAAGAACCACGTGAGCTGGTTTCTGAAGATCCGGAATTTTCGGTTGAAATGGCTCCGGACGATGATGCCGATTATTCGGGTAAGGCTTTGGGTGACTACGATCCTCGTCTGGATTTGTCACAATATGTGTTCCCGACTTTAGGATTGCTTGATCCGCACGATACAGGTGTTCACGAAGTCAGCATGGATGATTTGAATGAGAACCAACAGCAGATTAAGCAGGCTTTGGAAGAATTCAACATCAAGATTGCTTCTATCAAGGCAACAGTCGGACCAACGGTCACTTTGTATGAGATTATTCCGGAAGCCGGAATCCGTATCGCCAAGATCAAAACGCTGGAAGATGATATTGCGTTGAAGCTGGCGGCGTTGAATATTCGTATTATTGCCCCGATTCCGGGTAAGGGAACAATCGGTATTGAAGTACCTAACAAGAATCCGCAGACGGTATCAATGCAGTCGGTTATCGCCTCGAAGAAGTTCCAGGAATGCAAGTATGAGTTGCCGGTGGCCATGGGAAAGACCATTACAAACGAAGTGTATATGTTCGATCTCTGCAAGACTCCGCACTTACTCGTGGCAGGTGCGACCGGACAAGGTAAGTCTGTTGGTTTGAATGCGATCATAACTTCTCTGTTATATAAGAAGCATCCGGCAGAATTGAAGTTTGTTATGGTCGATCCGAAGATGGTTGAGTTTAGTATCTATTCGAAGATCGAACGGCATTACTTGGCGAAACTGCCGAATACAGATCATCCGATTGTAACAGAACCGGCTGATGCTGTGGCAACACTGAACTCGTTGGTTGTCGAAATGGAAAACCGTTATAAATTATTGGTATTGGCTAATGTCAGAAACATCAAGGAATATAATACGAAGTTTATCAGCCGTCATTTGAATCCGGAGAAGGGACATCGCTTCTTGCCGTATATTGTGGCTATTGTCGATGAGTTTGCCGATTTGATTGCTACTTCCGGCCGTGAGATAGAATTACCTATTTCGCGTATCGCTGCCAAGGCTCGTGCCGTGGGTATTCACATGATTCTGGCAACGCAGCGACCGGATACGAAAGTGATTACGGGTACGATTAAAGGTAACTTCCCAAGTCGTATCGCCTTTAAGGTGGCATCTATGATCGACTCTCGTACTATTTTGGATGCTCCGGGTGCTAATCGTTTGATTGGTCGGGGTGATATGTTGATTTCTGTTGCCGGTAGTGATACGATTCGTGTCCAGTGTGCTTTTGTTGATACGCCTGAAGTCGAGAATATCGTTAATTATATCAGTGAGCAGGTTGCCTATCCGACAGCCTATCTGTTGCCGGAATATGTAGCCGAGAATGATGGCGACAAATCCTTGGGAGGTGTTGTGGATCTTTCGGAACGTGATCCGTTCTTTAACGAAGCTGCCCGATTGATTGTTATCCAGCAGCAAGGTTCAACGTCTTTGATCCAGCGTAAGTTTGCCATCGGATATAACCGTGCGGGACGATTGATGGATCAGCTGGAGGCAGCCGGAATCGTAGGACCATCAGAAGGAAGTAAGGCGCGCCAGGTATTGATCCCCGATGAATATACCTTGGAGCAACTTCTGAATAGCCTGAAGTAAGAATAGGATGATGGTGAATGTAATATAATACGAGTAGCTAATAACTTAGTTGGAAATGAAAACGACTTGTATCTTCGGATGCAGGTCGTTTTTTTATGGGGTATGGATTGGAAAAATCCGGTCGTTTTAAGCAGTGTTTTTTGACAATGCCTTTTCCCTTTTAAGAGGATAGAGGTTACATGTTTTTCCGAAAGCCTATACAGTTAAGTCTTTTTCAGGTATAAATTATATCGTTTCACCCAGGTGATACGATCGTCCCACATAGGTGGAACGATCGTTCCACAAGGGTGAAGAG
>ERZ780034.977-NODE-977-length-9813-cov-2.09479_pt1 | contig 9813 bp, 8 predicted proteins | sample MGYA00511855_ERZ780034 | MGnify/ENA primary metagenome ERZ780034 (study PRJEB29588, sample SAMEA2148024) | human gut metagenome | biome: human gut; feature: human-associated habitat; material: faeces | place: Denmark | collected 2008/2010 ...
ATGATGTTCGTACCCGGGTCGATGCCGAGAATGATTTTTTCCTTGACCGGCTGTATCACCTTATCACCTCCATTAATGTGGGGAAACCGATGACCTTATCCTTGAACACCTTCATCATCTCCGCATTCAGTGTCGCCCCCTGCTTTACGTGCCAGCGGTGCAGTGCAGCACTGTCTTCCACTTCCCACTGAAGTGAGAAACATTCACTGTCCTGCTCCTTATGGCTCAGGATACGCAAAATTCGGGGATTCTTCAGTTCACCCAAGTTTTCCACTTCGGGAATGTAATATTCATTCAGCCAGATTACAAAATTACGGGCATCGCCCATCTCTACATGAAAAGTAGTATTATAAATCAGCATATATTTTCTGTTTTAGTTTGATGACAAAATTAAAAAATCCGGTGCATATAGCCTGATCAGGAATAACGGCGCGGATAACGGAACAAGATGCTCAGTATGGCTACCACTCCCAATGTCATAGGATAATACAGGTAGCCGATGATGTTGATGGGCGACAGACCGGAAAGCTCGGCCGCAATCAACAGTTGCGCTCCGTAAGGAATAATGCCCTGAATGACGCACGAGAACGTATCCAGAATGCTGGCACTCTTCCGCTTGTCTACCCGGAACTGCTCGGCAATGTCGTTGGCCCACCAGCCTACGGTAATAATGGCAATCGTGTTGTTGGCCGTACAGATATTGGCCAGACTTACCAGAGCTGCAATACTCAGTTCCGCCCCGCGTTTACCCTTTACGTGCTGTGTCAGGCGGTGCAGCACATAGTCCACTCCCCCGTTGAAACGTATCAGTTCCAGCATGCCTCCGGCCATCAGGGTCACGATAATCAGCTCTCCCATTCCCGTCATACCTTTTCCCATGGCACCGAACCATCCGAACACATCGAACGTGCCGTATGCCATGCCTACAATACCCGTAGAAATCAGTCCCAGCAACAGCACCAGCAGTACGTTGACGCCCGCTACTGCGGTTCCCAGCACAATAATGTATGGAATCACTTTCAACCAGTCTACGTGAGGAATATTCTGTGCTACTTCAATGTGACTGCCATAGATAATATAATAGATGAATACGAGCAAGGCAGCCGGAAAAGCAATCAGGGAGTTCACCCGAAATTTATCGCGCATCACGCACCCTTGTGTACGGGTGGCTGCAATAGTCGTATCGGAAATAAAGGACAGGTTATCGCCGAAAAAGGCACCGCCCACTACTACTGCCGTCATGAAGACCACGCTGACATCCGTCTTGGCCGCGATACCGGCAGCCACAGGAATCAGCGCGACAATGGTTCCGACCGAGGTACCGATGGAAAGGGAAATGAAGCACGATGCCAAGAAAATTCCCGCCAGCAGCAGATTGCCCGGAAGCAACCGCAAAGTCAGATTTACCGTCGCATCAATAGCCCCCATGGCCTGAGCCGACTGTGCAAAAGCACCCGCCAGGATAAAAATCCATATCATCAGCATGATGTTCTTGTTGGCCGCTCCTGCGGAGTATTGCAACAAGCGGTCGTTCAAGCTCAGTCCTTTCGTCGTAGCCACGGCATAAATGGAAGACACCATGAAAGCTACGGTAATCGGAATTTTATAAAAATCATTGATGAGCAGGGAGGTCACCAGATACAGGCATAAAAATACCACCAGCGGACTCAGGGCCCACGCATGGGGTTTGTTCACAATGGGAGTCAGTTTCTGAAAATTCATTCTTTCGCTACTATTTTTATTCAGTCGGCAAAGATACGAATAAAATTAGATACATTGAGAATTGCAGCCGCAGAACCGCATCTACAGGCCTGAAATTAATCAATGACACCCTGTTCCAAACGGCAGAAATTCTTGCCAAATTGTCTATTCCCTCAAAAAAATGCCAAAGAGTGAAAAGAAATCGGACAACTTTTATTACTTTTGCGCACATTGTGTCAAACATTGTGCAATTTGAAAATGGAAATACAAGACAGTTTTATACAACTTGTTGAAGAAAGCATCCGCGCCAACTGGGACCGTGATGCACTGACAGACTACAAAGGAGCTACGCTGCAATATAAAGATGTAGCCAGAAAGATAGAAAAAATGCATATCCTGTTCGAACACGCAGGAATCAAAAAAGGGGACAAAATCGCGCTGTGCGGGCGCAACAGTGCAAACTGGACGGCTACCTTCCTGGGCGTCGTTACTTACGGGGCAGTAGCTGTGACTATCCTTCACGAATTCAAGGCCGACAACGTACATCACATTGTCAACCACTCGGAAGCACGTATGCTTTTTGTGGGCGATCAGGTGTGGGAGATGTTCAACGAAGCGGCCATGCCCAATCTGGAAGGAATCATCGAACTGAAGAATTTCGACCTGGTGGTGTCACGCTCGGAGAAGCTGACGTATGCACGCGAGCACCTGAACGAGGAATTCGGAAAGAAATATCCCTGCCGCTTCCGTGCCGAACAGGTTTTCTACCGTCGGGAAGAACCGGAAGAACTGGCTGGGCTCCACTATACCTCGGGTACTACCGGCTACTCTAAAGGAGTGATGCTGCCCTACCGTAGCATCATTTCAAACATCGTACACATTGACCAGAAAGTGGGACTGAAAGCGGGCGACAGCATCGTGTCCATGCTTCCGCTGGGACATATCTTCGGACTGGTGTTCGACTTCCTTTACGGTATCACCAAGGGAGCGCATCTGTGGTTCCTCACCCGTATGCCGAGCCCGAAAATCATTGCAGAATCGTTTGCCGTAATCCGTCCGCGCGTCATTGCCTGCGTACCGCTGATTGTGGAAAAGATTTTCAAGAAGAACATTCTCCCGGAGGTGGACAACAAGCTCGGAAAGCTGTTGCTGAACTTACCTATCATCAGCGATAAAATCAAGGAACAGATTCGTCAGCAAGCCATGGAGGTGTTCGGTGGAAACTTTATCGAAATCGTAATCGGAGGGGCACCGTTCAACCCCGAAGTAGAAGCCTTTCTGCGTAAAATCAACTTCCCCTACACCATTGCATACGGTATGACGGAGTGTGCACCGCTTATCTGCCACAGCCGCTGGGATGAAATTCTGTACACTTCGTGCGGAAAGACCGTAGCCAACATGGAAACCAAGGTGATTTCGGAAGACCCTGAACGGATTCCGGGTGAACTGGTGTGCCGGGGTATGAACGTCATGTTAGGATACTACAAGAACGAAAGTGCCACTTCACAGACTATTGACAAGGACGGCTGGCTGCATACCGGCGACATGGCCATCAAGGATGCGGATGGAAACATCTTCATCAAGGGCCGTTGCAAGAACATGCTGCTTACTGCTTCCGGACAGAACATCTATCCGGAAGAAATTGAAGCTCGCCTGAACAACATGCCTTACGTGAACGAGTCGCTGGTGATTCTGAAAGAAAACAAGCTGGTAGCACTGGTTTATCCGGATAATGAAGACGCCTTCTCGCATGGAATGAACAAGAAACAGCTGGAGGAAGCGTTGGAGTTGAACCGTATTGAACTGAACAAGGTACTTCCGGCTTACTCGCAGATTACGCAGGTGAAGCTTTATCCGGAAGAGTTTGAAAAAACGGCCAAGAAGAGCATCAAACGCTTCTTATACCAGTAAAAAAACAGACATAAAAAACACCTTTGCGTTTGAACTAAAACGCAAGGACATTTCAGATAAAACGCAAGTACGTTTGAAGTAAAATGCACTTGCGTTTTGTCTTGAACGCACTTGCGTTTCGATCCAAACGTACTTACGTTTTTTCAGGTAATAGGGGATAACTTTTTTTTATGACAAAAATCCAGATAGATATCGTACTTTTGTGTCACGAAACTAAAAACATTATGATTATGTACAAATCTATTCTTCGTCCCTGGTTGTTCCGTATGGATGCTGAGAAAATTCACGGTCAGATTGTTGCTTTACTTCATGTTTATCGTCATTTTCCACCGGTGAAATGTCTTCTACGTGCATTTTATCGTCCGAAGGCAACTCCGTTTCAATGGCGGAACCTGACTTTTACCAATCGGGTGGGACTGTCGGCCGGATTCGACAAAGAGGCGAATTGCTTTGACGAGCTGAGTGATTTGGGTTTTGGTTTTCTGGAAGTGGGAACCGTTACTCCGGAAAAAGTAGCAGGTAATCCTTTCCCCCGAATCTTCCGTTTGCCGGAGGATCATGCGCTGGTTTCACGTACGGGTTTCAATAATCCCGGAAAAGAGGTTGTCCTGAAAAATCTGCAACGGAAACGGGAAGGAAAATACATTCTGGGAGTGAATATCAATACCAATACTCCGACCGATGCGGAGCGGGCCGTGACAGACATTACAGATTTGTACGAGACTTTCAGTGCTTATGCGGATTATTATACGATAAACTGGGGCAGCATGACGCCTGAGATTCTGGCTGACGTGCTGACAGCACTCGAGAGCTACAAGCAGCGTTTCCACAGACCGGTCTTCCTGAAGTTGCCTGCCGATGTGCCGGTGGAGAAACTGGATGCGGTAATTGAATTTGCAAAGGTGCATCATATTGACGGTTTTATTGCTACGGGACCTACACAGGACCGTTCGCTTCTGATTCATTCCGCACAGACTGAAGGGGAACGGGTAGGAGCCGGAGGTATCAGTGGACTTCCGGTCATTCACAAGTCTTTGGAGGTGATGAAGCATTTGTCGGCACATGCTCCTAAGGACATGTTGCTGATTGGTGCGGGGGGTGTGATGACACCGTTTGAGGCAAAGGCAATGCGGAATGTGGGAGCTCACCTCGTACAAGTGTATTCCGCTTTCATCTATGAAGGTCCTGGTGTGGTAAAGCGTATTGCCGAGAAAATATAAGCAGTGACGTACATGTTGTATAAATGATGGTGGCCGACCTGTAAGATATAATCTTATGGGTCGGTTTGTTTTTACAAAACACCCTTTATGGCTTTTCGGTTCAGTTCAATGTAATTGCCTTCTTTCCTTTTGAGGATGCCTTCTTTTTCCATCTTGTTGAATTCGGTAGACAGTGCCGGACGTGTCACGTTAATGTATTCGGCCAGTTGCGTAAGGGTATGCGTCAGTTTCACGGTAGAAGTGTCTTTATCCAGCCGTTTCAGTAAATAGACCAGGATTCTTTCGCGAATGGTTTTTCGTGACAACACGTCCAGTCGCATGGTGGTACACACGTTGCAGTTGCCGGATACGCAGAGAAAACTTTTCAGCATATCCGGATATTTGCTGATAAGATGGAAGGTGGAGTCCTTGGTGGCAGTCAGGAGGACAGATTTTTCCAGCGTACGGAATGTGGCGGGGAAACGGTTGTCTTTCTTGAACAGGTGAGGGGTGGCGAAAGCCCTGGGCGACTCAATGTGTTCGATTAAGACTTCATTGCCGTTGGCATCGATGATGTTCACCTCCAAGGTTCCTTCAAGCAATACATACAGATTACAGCATATATCTCCTTGCTCCAGGATAACCGTATTCCCGTTGATTTCCTGAAGACGGAAGTCGAGTCTTTTTAGAATCTCACTTTTCAGATAGTCCGGTAGTTCGCTGAAAAGAGGGATGGAAAACAGCTTTTCTTTGTAACAGTCATTAAATGTCAGGCTTTTCATCATCTGTGTTTATGCTTTTTTCACCACAAAAATAGACTTTTAGTTTAGTATTGTCAATAGGACAGGCCGATTAATCTGGAGGTATGAAAATGTTAATTGAAAGGGAGTGTCATATATCTTACACTTGTATTGATAATCCGGATGTATTTTTGTGAAGCAGAAATTAATAAAAAGATAAAGAATTACAGATGAGAAAAGCAAGTAGAGAAATGGATAGTCAGTGGGCTTTGGAGGTTATGCGCAGGGCTCCTTATATCACGGTCAGTTTTACCCGGGCTGACGGAAGTGCATACGGGGTGCCACTTTCACTGGCTTGTACAAGTGAGGACGTGTGGTATTTTCATTGTGCTCCTGAAGGGGATAAGCTGGATGCCATTGCCGTACATCCGGAAGTGTGTCTTTCGGCGGTCACGAAGTGCCAGCCTACTGTGGGACCGAAGGACGGCACGTTTACACTTCAATATCGTTCGGCCATCGCTTTTGGCAAGGCGGAACGGGTGACGGATACGGAAGAGAAAATTGAGGCACTTCGGGTCATCAGTCAGCGTTTCCTGCCCAAGCACATGGATGCGTTTGATGAGGCGGTGCAGAGAAGCCTTCATCGTACGGAGGTGGTACGGATTACTTTATTAAGCCCTCCCACCGGCAAGCGTAAGCAATATGACAAGAATGGAGATGAAATGAAATACGGCAGGATGGAATGACCTTGCCGCAGGCTATATCGTAAAATGTAAAAGATGATGGAACTGTTTGATGTGTATTCAGTTTTTCCCGTGAATATCGTAAGGGGAAAAGGTTGTGAGGTATATGACGAGAAGGGGCAGGCCTATCTTGATTTGTATGGCGGACATGCCGTGATTTCGGTGGGGCATTCGCATCCGTATCTGGTGAAGTGCATGAGTGAGCAACTGCAGCAGCTGATGTTTTATTCGAACTCGGTAGTGAATAAGTTGCAGGAAAGACTGGCTTATGAGCTGGGGGAGTTGTCGGGGTATCCTGATTATCGGGCGTTCTTTGTCAACTCGGGAGCAGAGGCCAACGAAAATGCCCTGAAACTGGCTTCGTTTCATACGGGGAAAAAGCGGGTAGTGGCTTTCAGAAACTCTTTTCATGGGCGTACGTCGGCGGCTGTGGAAGTGACGGACAATCCTGCCCTTCATGCACCGATTAATACGAATCATAATGTGTATTTTGCGGCCTTGGATATAAAGAAAGTGGAAACGGAGTTGGTCAAGGGAGATGTGTGTGCCGTAATTCTGGAAGGAATTTCAGGAGTAGGGGGAATCCAGGTTCCAGGTGAGGACTTCCTGCAGCAATTGAGGAAACTGACGATACGTTATGGGGTGGTATTGATTCTTGATGAAATACAGTCGGGCTATGGTCGTACGGGGAAGTTCTTTGCTCACCAGTGGGCTGGTATCAAACCGGACCTTATCACTGTGGCCAAGGGTATAGCCAACGGATTTCCTTTTTCGGGAGTCTTGATTAGTCCGATGTTTGCCGCTCGAAAAGGAATGCTCGGTACGACGTTCGGTGGTAATCATTTGGGATGCGCCGCAGCTTTGGCTGTGCTGAAAATTATCCGTGAGGAGAAACTGATAGAGAATGCCCTTCATACGGGAACGTATCTGATGCAGCGGTTACAAGAATTGCATTCTCCGCTTATAAAAGAAATCCGGGGACGTGGACTGATGGTGGGGGTGGAACTGACCGTACCTGTGAAGGAGGTACGCGAACCCCTGCTGTTTGAGGAAGGGATTTTTACCGGCTATTCCGGAAAGTATACATTAAGAATACTTCCTCCGTTGATACTTTCAACGAAAGAAGTGGATATATTTGTAGGGAGTTTGAAGAAAGTGCTGGATGAATATTATGAAAATAGCAGATAAGCTTTATAAAGTTTTCGTTGTTGCGGGTAGCGAACCTTTAGGAACAGCGGGGATTCAGGCCGATATGAAAGCCATCGTGGCTTGTGGAGGGTAGGCGGCAGGAGCAGTGACATGTATTGTAGATGAGGATACAACTCATGTAAAAGGAGTACACTTGATACCGGCGGATATGATTGCAGGACAAATTCGTTCTTTCCTTGGAGATGTGGGGGCAGATTGCATAAAAACCGGTATGTTGTATTCTAAAAATATCATTCGGCTTGTTGCAGGCATATTAGATGAATATAGCTCGATTCCAGTTGTCGTTGATCCGGTCATGGTTACTTCTTCGGGTGATAAATTGTTGGAAGAAGATGCGGTGCAAGCTTATAAAGATTACCTATTCCCTCGTGCTTCTATCCTAACACCGAATAAGAAAGAGGCTGAGTGGTTGTGGGGAAAGGAGTTGAATGAGGATAATATAGAGGAATGCTTGAAGGATTTGAGCCGTTGGGGAAATAGCGTAGTTATAAAGTCGGTGGAGAACCGTGATTTCTTTATCGATTATTATTATAATCCGGTGGAGAAGGTGATGAAGGTTTACAAGAAGGAAGGAATTCGAACCCGAAATGTAAATGGAACGGGAGATAGTTTTGCTTCTGCAATAGCGACTTTTTTAAGTAAAGGTTATGGGATTGAGTTTGCTGTTGCTGAAGCAGAAAGGTTTATTCAGCAGTCCATTGAGTTAGGAGCCCGCTTTAAGTTTGGAAGAGGATTCGGTCCTGTATATCCTCACTATGAAGTACAAGAATAGATGTGTAACAATACGAGAATAATATGAAAACAACTGAATTTATCGGGGCTGCGGAACGGCACCTTCATGAACTGGCAAGCAAAATGGTAGCCTATAATGCAGGTGACCCGAAGCGTATACAACATTTGATAAAAGTACATTATTTTGCCCGTATGATTGGTTTGGCAGAACATGTGGATGAGTCTACTCAACTGATTTTGGAGGCGGCAGCCATTGTGCATGACATTGGTATCCGGATTTGTGAGCAGAAATACGGAGTTTGCGATGGAAAGCACCAGGAGCAGGAAGGTCCGGCCGAAGCCCGGAAACTGCTGACGGATATGGGAACATTTTCTGAAGCACAAATAGAACGGATATGCTGGCTGGTAGGGCATCATCATACGTATGACTCTATTACAGAAATAGACTATCAGATTCTGGTGGAAGCTGATTTCCTGGTCAACATTTACGAAGATAATTTGCCGGCCGATGCCATTTGCAAAGTGAGAGAAAAGATTTTCAAAACCTCGGCAGGACGGGCATTGCTCGATACGATGTTTGGAGTTGAAAAACATAAACAGAAATTGATAATACCATGAAAAAACAATTTATCTTCATTTTATGTGGCTTGTTTTTATGCGCAGGTTCGATAGCTGCCACAGATTACAATGCACTTCAGCAGGGAGCTGTCGGTGACGGAAAAACATTGAATACAAAGTCTTTGCAATCGGCTATTGATGCGCTTCATGCAAAAGGGGGAGGACAGCTGTACTTCCCTGCCGGACGTTATTTGACCGGCAGCCTGCAACTGAAATCGAATGTGACACTTTACCTGGACAAGGAAGCGGTGCTGTTAGGAAGTATGAGTCCTTATGATTATCCGGGCTTCAGTACCGAAAAGGAACTGAAAGTCAACAATGACCATTTTGACCAGGCATTGATTTATGCCGAAGGGGCAGAGAATATCGGCATTACGGGAGAAGGGCGTATAGACGGACAGGGCAGGGAACTGGCCCTGACGATTGACAGCCTGCATCATACGGGAGAACTGGTGGATAAGCACTATAATACGTATCGTAAACGGCCGAACACACGACCCAAGTTGCTTTTTATGCGTAATTGCCGGAAGGTGGAGCTTCGGAAGACCAATTTCCGGAGTGGGGCGGCATGGGGACTTTCTTTTTCTCTGTGTACCGACCTGACAATTGATAGTCTGCATGTGGAAAACAGGGCGTACTGGAACAATGACGGGATTGACATCAGCGATTGTAAGGAGGTACGTATCTCCAACTGTTTTATCAACTCAGCGGACGATGGCATTTGCCTGAAGTCGCATAACCGGGGAGCATGGAACGACCGGGTATCCATCTCTAACTGCCACATTATCAGCAGTGCCAGTGCCATTAAGTTTGGTACGGAATCGTTGGGTGGATTCAAGAATGTGACGATTGACAATATTCGGATTAAAGATACTTTTCGTTCGGCCATAGCCATTGAATCGGTCGATGGGGCAGAGATTGAAAACGTGCAGGTGTCCAACGTGCATGCGGTCAACACGG
>ERZ780034.982-NODE-982-length-9765-cov-12.993_pt1 | contig 9765 bp, 6 predicted proteins | sample MGYA00511855_ERZ780034 | MGnify/ENA primary metagenome ERZ780034 (study PRJEB29588, sample SAMEA2148024) | human gut metagenome | biome: human gut; feature: human-associated habitat; material: faeces | place: Denmark | collected 2008/2010 ...
GTCTCACCGATTCACCAACAGACAGCGGTTGGCGTCCTGGACAGCCTGTAGGTCTTTGGAACCTCAACTATCAGCGCAAGCCTGCTTACGGTGGTTTTGCTGATGGTCTTGCAAATAAGCAGCAATAGGACATTAGTTTAGGTTTTAGCATATAAATAGATTAACCGAAATATATGTTAGTCGTGACAGGTCAGTTGAGCCATGAGGCTCGACTGACCTTTTTGAATTCTCTTTTTTACACCACGCAAAGGCGTTGAGTGTAAAAGGCATATCTTTGAAAAACTAAACTCAATAAATTGAATGATGAAGAAACTGATAATTTTAGCAGGTTTATTGGTGTCTTTGCAGGTGAATGCGCAAAATTATGCCAAGCAGTGGTGTGCTGACAATGGTGATGGCACTTATACCAATCCAATCATCAACTCAGACTTTCCTGACCCTGACATTATCCGCGTGGGGGATACCTATTATTATGTATCTACCACAATGTTCTATTTCCCTGGTGCGACAATCTTGAAGTCGCACGACTTGGTGAACTGGGAATATTGTGCCAATCCTCTCCAAAAAATAGCGGAGTCGGAGCCTTTTAATCTTCAGAATGGATATAATCAGTATTCCAAAGGGCAATGGGCTCCTAGTCTGAAATACTACCAAGGTAAGTTTTACCTTCACTTCATCGCCTTCAACCATGAAAAGTTTGCCGATGGTGGTGACTTCCTCTTAACGGCTACAGACCCTGAGGGTGAGTGGAAGGTGCAAAAACTGAATGGCTTCTATTATGATTCTGGTCTTCTCTTAGATGAGGCAACGGGACGCCGCTTTGTGGTGGCAGGTATCAATGAAATCAGTGTGACCGAGTTGGATGAAAACTTCAATGCCATCGGTTCCTCTAAGCGGATTATCAATAAGCCAAACTCTGGATTGGAGGGCAGTCACATGTATCATATCGGTGATTACTATTATATCTATGCCACATACGGTGGAGGTTATGACCATAGCCAAACCATCTTCCGTTCCAAGGATCCGTTCGGACCATACGAGGAGCACGATGGATTGCTTTTCGAAAAGCAGGACATCCATCAAGGGGGATTGGTACAGACGCAGACAGGCGAATGGTGGACGATTCTCTTCAAGGATGCAGGTACTATCGGGCGTATTCCGTATCTCGAACCTGTGGTATGGAAAGATGGATGGCCTATTCTCGGTAACAATGGCATTGATGTGAGCAAGGGTGGCAAGTCGTACAAGAAGCCTAATGTAGGTAAGGAATATCCAAAAACATACTTGCCAACCAATGATGGTTTCAACACCGACAAGCTTGGGATGCAGTGGGAATGGAACCACAATCCTGACAATTCGGCATGGTCTTTGACCGAACGACCAGGATTCTTGCGCTTATACACGTCGGGCATTGTGAAGGAAGGCACCGACACCAAGCTCAACGAATTCTTACAGGCGCGCAATACCTTAACCCAACGCATGTTTGGGTACGATAAGGAGGGTGCCTCTACTTCCACCGATACGTATGGCACGATTTGCTTAGATGTATCCCATATGAAGGAAGGTGATGTGGCTGGGCTTTGTGTATTCCAAGACCCCCATGCTTATGTTGCAGTAAAGATGATCGACGGCAAGAAAAGAGTGGTTTACTATCGTGCTCCTTGGTGGGAACCAAAGGCTGATTGGCAGGGTGTAGTAGATGATAAGGAACATTATAGGACGTTTAGCACATCTACCGCTTCGCACAACGATAAGATTTATCTTCGGGCAGTGGCCAATTTCAAAACCAATAAATTGAAGTTCTTTATCAGTTGGGACAATCAGAAGTGGTATGATTTGGGCAAGGACATCGAAACCGAAATGCGCTATACCCTCAAGATATTCACAGGCAATCGCTTTGCCATCTTTAATTATGCAACCCAGCAGAATGGAGGCTATGTGGATGTGGATTGGTTCTCGACAGAAGAGACTGTTGATGAAAATAAATTCAACGATTTGACTGCCATTGAGCAAGTAGAGTCGAAGACTAAACGTATTGTTTCTCGCCAGTTTTATAATGTGTCAGGTGTAAAGTTACCGAGATCTCAGCATGGCTTGAACATTGTGAAGACGCGTTATGAGGATGGAACGGAGAAAACTTATTCTTTTGTTAAGCAATAAAAAACTAAATTAGAAGGTCAGTTGAGCCGTAAGGCCCGATCGGCCTTCTCCTAATAGCGGGAATGGTTCGTAAAAAATAACATATATGATGAAACGATTAACGATAAACTCTAAACTGATGATATGGCTTGGCATCTGCATCGTCTTTGTATGCATTTGCCATTCTGCTGCTACTTACCATTTTTATTACTTGGAACAGTGGAATACGTTTTATTGGGATGCCGATGCCGTATGCCAAACCTTGGCTAAGCCGGGTGGGGTGGCTATTGTATTGGCAGACTTCCTTATGCAGTTCTTCTGTTATGGGGCGGGGCCCGTTGTGTATGGTATCTTGATGACTTTGGTAGCTTATGCCCAAAGCTTATGGGTGAAAGAGGGAGCCAGATACCTAGGTTGCATCACGGCGGTTGCGATGCTGATGACACTTGTTTCCAATATGAACTGTTTGCTTGCGGGCAGTGTGTGTTTGGTGATGATTATGTTCTTGGTGGCGGTTGTACTTCGTTGCAGACTTTGGTTGAAGGTTGTCGCAGTCGCTATGATAGCTTTGGTGGTAAGAAAAAATTGCTTGGTTCGAGAAGGCTCTGCGCTAAACTTCATGGCTTATCTGCCTTGGCTTATGGCTGTGGTCGTGGGGGTGTTGCAACTTTGTTATGTTTATCTGCAAAAGCAACTCGGCAAATATGGCTTGATGGCTCAGTGTGTGGTTGTGCTAGGGGCGGTTGTTGTCCTGTTTGTTTCTAGCTATCAAGCTCAGGACGAATATATGAAGAAAATCTATTATTATGTTCGTCACCAGCAATGGGATGAGATTATCAACCGTAGCAATAGCCGTGGTGCCAAGGGCAATGTCACCTTCCAACTCTGCCGCAATATGGCACTCGCCGAGAAGGGAGAACTGGGAGAAAAACTGCTGATGTTTGACCAGCAAGGCATGAACAGTATCATGGCTTCCGATTTTAAGACCTTGCAGATGAGCATGCTTATGATGGATGTCTATTATGCGATGGGCTATGTGAACATGTCGCAGCTTTATGCCTTTGAGTCTCAGGAGTACATGGATAATAAAAGCCCATATCTTTGGCAACGATTGGTGGATACTAACATCGAGAATGGCGCCTATGCGGTGGCAGAGAAATATATCAAGCTTTTGGAGCGAACCTTGGCTTACCGTGATTGGGCTAAAGAACGACGCAGATTTCTCTATAACGACAAGGCTGTGAGGGCAGACAAGGTGTTGGGAATGAAACGCAAGTGTATCTTCTCCGATGATAAGTTGATGGGCAACGGTGGCTTCGACAACGACTTGGCTTCCATCGTCAAGGCTTGTCCTGAGCATCGTGCCACTTTGGAGTATTTGGGAGCGATGTATATCGTGGCGAACCAACGTTCCAAGTTCTTGGCTCTGATGAAGCAATACATGGGAACGAAGGCTATGCCGCACATTCCTGCCTCTTTTGCCAAGGCAATGGAAGTGTTTTGTAAAAATCCAGAATGAAAGAGTGATTAGATTATGTTAATCCAATAATAAGTGTTTGCAAAATGATGTGCTATATATATAATAAAGTGAAATGCAGAATCGGTAGGGTAGTGATGGCTTGCCTCGGATTATGTTTGTTGGCAAGTTGTTTTTCACGAGTGGTTGTTGATAAGCAACTCTCCGAGTCGCCTAAGATCTTTCCGGATTATCAGAATGTAACGATTCCTAGTCAGATGGCTCCGCTCCATTTCCGAGTGGAAAAAGAGCCAGGCGAGGTTGTCGCTGCCATTTTTTCCACAGACGATGGAAAGAGCGTAACGGTTCAGGCGGATGATACAGAAGTCTGTATCGGCGAGGGTGATTGGAAAAATCTCATAACTTCCGCTTCTCGCATCGAAGTACAGGTAGTTGTGAGAAGAGGTGAGAATAATTGTGGTCTCAAGCCTTTCTCGATCCACGTCTCGCCTGATAGCATTGACCCCTATATTGCTTATCGCCTAATCGAACCAGGCTATGAGCAATGGTACAAGATGGGCATCTATCAACGTTGTCTTTCCGATTATTCGCAGTCGCCTATCTTGGAGAATACGGTGACGGGGAATAATTGCATGAACTGTCACAATTTCTGCAATCGGAATGCCAAACAGATGATGCTGCATCTGCGTGCTGGAAAGTTGGGAGGCACATACGTGATGCAAGGAGATGGTTTGGCTAAGAAGTTGAGCATCGATGTGGATAGTATCAAGTCGTTGGTTTATCCAGCTTGGCATCCTTCAGGCAAGTTGATCGCTTTCTCAACCAATGCTACCCATCAGGGTTTTCACTCATCAGACAGAAATCGCATTGAGGTCTATGACCAGAAGTCGGATGTCGTGGTTTATGACTTGGCATCCAACCATATCTTTACTTCTCCTTTATTGAGTTCGCAACGAAGTTTTGAAACTTATCCTTGTTTCTCACCAGATGGCAAGCGTCTCTATTTCTGTACCGCAGATAGTGTGGAGATGCCTCGTCGTTATAAGGATGTGAAATATAGCGTTTGTTCCATAGCCTTTGATGCTGCCCATCATGCTTTTGGCACTGAGGTTGATACGCTTTTTTCAGCTCATACGACAGGTAAAAGTGCCGTAATGCCTCGCATTTCGCCAGATGGCAAATGGTTGGTGGTTACGGTAGCCGATTATGGTTGTTTCCCTATTTGGCATCATGAGGCAGATCTTTGTATCATCAATCTCCAAACCAAGGAATGTCAACCTTTGTCGGCTGCCAATAGCCGAGATACCGAGAGTTATCACTCATGGAGCAGCAATGGTAGATGGCTAGTCTTTGCCTCGCGCCGAGTAAATGGGCTTTATACGATGCCTTATATTTGTCATATCGACAAGAACGGCAAGGCTTCCAAGCCATTCCTTCTGCCACAGAAATCTCCTGAATTCTACGACAAGTGCTTGAAATCATTCAATATTCCCGAGTTCGTGAAGGATAAAGTGGAGTTGAAAGACATAGAGAAATAATTATTTTTTCTCGATTTTGTTACCACCACCTAAAATATAGGGAACGACAAAGGGTGATCCTACTGGTCTCTGGGACCTCAACTATCAGCGCAAGTCAGCTTACGGTGGTTTTGCTGATGGTCTTGCAGGCAAATAAAAGACATTAGTTTTAGGTTTATCATACAAAGATTAACCGAAATATATGTTAGTCGTTAAGGTCGGTTGTGTCGAGAAGACACGACCGACCTTTTTGAGTTTTTTTAATGATGAAAATATTCTCTTTCTCCTATGTGTCATTCTTGAAAGAGATTGTCTAGTGTGACTTCGCTGTTTACTATACTTGAATGGATGCCATTGGCAACACCAAATGTTGTGACAAAGGTATTTACCAATGATTTTGTGCAATGGGTTCGGTCTCTGAATAATTCCATCCTATTGCGCAGCTTTATCTCATAATCTGCTGAAATTTTGTATTGGGCTTGACTAAATTTCATCTCGCAGAGGTTGATGACTCGGTCGGCACGCTCTATGATGAGATCTATTTGGGCTCCTCTCTGATTCTTGGTTTTGTCAGCCTTGTCAAACCAAATGTAAGCCTCGCTAGCCACGCCACCAATATTCAATGCCTTGCGTATTTGGCTGATATGGAACAAACAGAGTAATTCGAAAGTTAAACCTTGCCATGCCTCAACACTGTGAGAGAGATAATGCTTGCTCCACCATTGCTCATCAAAGGAGTCGATATTGGGCTCTATATACTTTAAATAAAATAAGGTATAAAAGTCTGTCAACTTATATAGGCGGTTTTGCGTCTTCTTGCCATAATATCTGAACTTCATGATGAAGTCACATCTCTCCAGATTCTTTAATATCTGGCACAACTTCTTTCCGTCCAGTTTGGCTGCTTTAGCAATTTCTGCATTTGTCATGCCGCCTTTATGATTAGCCAAGAGCCTGACCACCTTGATGTAATTGTCTGCATGAGTAAATAAGGCTCCATATAATTCGTCAAATTCTTGTCTTAGTGCCCCTCCCTTGTTAAAGCATAGGGCATCTACATTCTGTACAAGGCTAAGACTTGGATCTATTAAACTCAGATAAAAAGGAATGCCTCCAAAGAACATATAGCATTGGGCTATCTGGAAGCGATCCCAAGAGCATCCCCGCGATTTTAGGTATAGTTCTGTCTCATACAGAGTAAATGGGCGTAAATATATCTGGCAAGTGATGCGAGCATGCAGACCTCCTTGGTTTTCTATGAGCTTGTCTACCATCCATGATGTGGCAGAACCGCTAGCGATGAAAACTATATCGCGACGACGGGCTGCCCATCCATTCCAAAAGTTTTCAAATGCTGGGGTGAAGTCGGAACGCAAGGAATCTATCCAAGGCATTTCGTCTACAAAGATTATCTTTTTGCGGTCTTCTGTCAAGGATGACAGATATTCTTCCAAAACATCAAAGGCATCAAACCAATCTGATAATTTGCGAGCTGATGTCTCGCCCATGGCTTGTTTTAATGCTTTGGCAAAACTGCGCAATTGGGTGCGTTGGGGGAGATTGTGTCCTCCAACGAAAGTGAAGTCGTACTTCCGACCAAAGAATTCATCTACTAGATAAGTCTTGCCGACACGTCTTCTACCATAAACGATAACAAGTTCAGAGCGATCTGAGTCTATACAACGTTGAAGGTCTGCTTTTTCTTTATCTCGTCCGATTATTAAATCTGCTTTCATACTTCTAATGTTTTGGTTCGACTGCAAAATTACGATATTTTTCCTTAAAATGGCACGAAAACGCACTTTTTCTCACTTTTTTTTTGAGAAAAAGTGCGTTTTCGTGCCGAAATCTTTAATTTGGCTGCATAATTTCAATCCAGATAAAGTATTTGTTACACCACATAAAGTTATAACTGACTTTTTATACTATCTTTGCCAACAGATTAGAGAAACCTCTCAATCTTATAACTGAATTTATTAACTTAATAACAAATTGTAAAGCTTATGAAAAAGTTATTTACTTTGATTGCTGCCGCATTGATGGCAGTTAACGTGAGTGCAGCTAACAAGGTGCTGAAGATTACTGGCACCGCTGACAAGGCTAATCCTTGGGACATCCAGTGTTTTATCAACCTTAAGAATCTAGAGAAGGGCAAGGCTTATGTCGTGAAGTTTGATGTGTACACTACAGCTGGTACCGAATTCACAATCGGAACAGAGGCTATTGATGATATCCAAACTGATCATAAGGATGTGTGGAATAATTCTGCAGTGTTCAATTATACTGAGGAACTTACCTTGACTAATAAAAAGTCAGAGGCAGTAATAAACTTCCCTGGTAAGACCACGGTTACTTGTCACTCCCACTGTACTGCAAAGCCAGGAATGACGATAAATCATGATGGTGGTAATATCGAAACTTGTGATCCGGAAATTTTGGAGAATTATGAGTATGCAGCTACTGCACTCTTGCTGAATGTAGGAAAGATGCCTAAGGATGCAGTCATCTATATTGGTAGCATTAAGGTGTATGATGCAGATGGCAACCTCATTTCAACAGAGAATTTTGATAATGCAACAGTTGGTGAGTATGATACTACTAAGACTGTTCACTATCTAGGTTGGCAGAATGCTGCTACATTTGAAATTGTAGAAGAGCCTACTACAGGCATTTCTAATATTGAGAGTGCAAATGTAGCTAAGGATGGCAAGAGTTTCAACTTGGCTGGTCAGCAGGTAGGTAAGAACTATAAGGGCGTTGTCATCAAGAATGGTAAAAAGATGGTTATCAAGTAACAGATGAAGCGACTTTCAATGCTCGCATCTCTCCTCATGGTTCTGTGCCTACAGATGGCGGCACAGACCTGGGAAGATGTAAAAGTGGGGACTTCTACTCGCAAGACCCTCACTTATGTACCAAAGAATGTAGAGAAATCACCGGCTCTGGTGATTTCTCTGCATGGTATGAACCAGGACCCTGAGTATCAGCAGAATCAGACGCAATGGAACGCGCTGGCTGATACCGAGGGTTTTATTGTTACCTATCCGCTGGGTAATAACAGAATGTGGGATACCAGCGGTATGGGTGATGTGAAGTTTGTGGAGGCTGTCATGAAGGATATGGAGCTGAAGCACAATGTGGACAAGAACCGCATCTATCTCTCGGGTTTCTCTATGGGTAGCTGGCTGGGTTATCATTGCCTGGAAACTCTTGGCTATCAGATTGCCGCCTTCGGACCTGTGAGCGGTGTGGATATCGGTAAGCAGCCTAGAGCTAACCGCATGGTGCCTATCATGCATATTCACGGAACCGCTGATGATGTGTTCAAATATACGGGTGATCCTTCTCACGTGGCTGGCGGTTATCCTAGCATTGAAGAATATGTAAAGAAGTGGGCTGCCTACGAAGGTTGCGATGTAAGCAATCCGCAGGTAATCCGTCCTTATCCTGCCGGCAGCACAGGTCCCAAAGCTACACGTACTATATATAATAATGTGAACGATGGAGTAGAGGTGAACCTGATTGCCATCGACGGCAAGGGCCACTGGCATTCTAATGAACCTAACGGGGTAAATTCTACCCAGGAACTGTGGAACTTCTTCAAGCGTCATCAGTTGAACCAGCCTTCGGTGCCTGTGGAAAACCGCAACTATTTCATCCGTTACGAGAGTACTGTGGGCGAGAACCTCTGGGACCGTCAGGCTGTCTACACCTTGCCAAAGGCTTTGGAGAAGGATGCCAAGTATACGCTGACCATGAAGGTGAGAACTTCAGCAGATTGCGCTGAACTGGGATTCTGGCCTATCTGGAATGCAAGTGAAAACAGGAACCAGTGGGGTGGAAGCGATGATGTGCAGTATCTGGCAGCCTATCATGTAGAGGCTGGTGACTGGAAGACGCTGACCTGGGATTTCACAGCCAACTTCACCTTGGATACCTTCCAGTTTGTATTTGGCAAATACGGTGGTACACTCGATATTGACGATATGATGTTGGTGAAGGAAGGAACATCAGAGAATCTGATAGCCAACGCTGATTTCTCAGCCTGCAATATTCAGGGCTGGAGCACCAACTGGAATGGTCCAAGCTATTTTCTTGCCAACGAAGCCTATGCATCAACAGGCATCGAGAAGCCAGCTGTGGCAACCATGATGAAATCTGCGGATAAGGCATACTACACTCTTCAAGGTGTGAAGGTTATTCGTCCTACCAAGGGTATCTATATCCATGGTGGTAAGAAAATCTTGATTAAAGAATAAACAATTATAAATAAAAAACTGAACGAAATGAATAAATTATCATTCGTGGCATCAATGCTGATGATGTGCCTCCCGATGACGATGATGGCACAGAAAAACGGGGCGAAGGCGCAGGATAAGCCCGACCCAAACTTTCAGATTTATCTCTGCTTCGGACAGTCGAACATGGAGGGAAATGCCAATATCGAAGGTATCGACCGGACAGGAGTAAATCCAAGATTCATGGCAATGTATGCCGTGGATGATGAAAAGGCTGGATGGAAAAAAGGACAGTGGCATACTGCCGTTCCTCCTCAGGCACGACCAGACACTGGCCTTACTCCTGTAGATTATTTCGGAAGAAAGATGGTGGATAACCTGCCAGACAGCATCA
>ERZ780034.985-NODE-985-length-9744-cov-3.68665_pt1 | contig 9744 bp, 10 predicted proteins | sample MGYA00511855_ERZ780034 | MGnify/ENA primary metagenome ERZ780034 (study PRJEB29588, sample SAMEA2148024) | human gut metagenome | biome: human gut; feature: human-associated habitat; material: faeces | place: Denmark | collected 2008/2010 ...
AAAATAGCTAAACTCTTTGACGAGGGCTTTTGGGTGACACGATGACGAAGTCAGGAGTTTCAAACTATGACAAAGGTACACTTTCGTCCTTATATAACCAACCAATTAATACTTTTTCCGCAAAGAATCGATGAAGATATTGCGGAAAATGATCCTGTTCGCATAATATCAAGCGTAATAGACCATCTTGATATAAGTTGTTTCCATAAACTATACAAGTGCATGGGCAGATGTCCATATCATCCCAAAATGATGCTCAAGGTTATTGTTTATGCCTACATGAACAACATCTATTCATGTCGCAAGATAGAAAAGTTGCTTTCTCGGGATATCCATTTTATCTGGCTGGCAGGATATGAGAAGCCAGACTTCATAACTATCAATCGTTTCCGTAATCGTGTGAAAGACGAAATCAACAAAATCTTCACGCAACTCGTCCTCATTCTTGCAGAAAAAGGATTTGTGACACTTGATGTCGAGTATGTGGATGGTACAAAGATAGAGTCCAAGGCAAACAAGTACACCTTTGTATGGCGCAAAACTGTCGAGCAGAACCGTGCCAAATTGATGAAGAAAATAGGTGTGTTGCTTGACCAGATAAACGATTGCATAGCACAGGACAATATCGCCAAAGACGAGGTCGTGGAGTTCAGCCCTTCCCAACTGTCCGAAATATCCTCCGAACTCAACGCCTCTCTGAAAAATCCGGCGACTGAGATAAGCAAAGAAGAAAAGAGCAGGAGGAAAAAGGCAGCCAGAGAACTTAAAAAACATAGTGAGAAGCTGGCGGAATACAATCGTAATATGGAAATCCTCGGAGACCGCAACTCCTATTCCAAAACAGACAAGGACGCGACATTCATGCACATGAAAGAGGATGCGATGGGCAATGGGCAGACAAAGCCGGGATATAATCTTCAGATTGCCACGGAGAATCAGTTCATCACCAACTTCGCGTTATTTCACAATCCCACAGACACGCTTACATACATTCCATTCATGAATCTGTTCCGTGAGCGTTACGGACACTTTGTCTCGACAGAAGTGGCGGATTCCGGCTACGGTTCAGAGGAGAATTACGAGTTTATGGACGGGAACGCAGCAGATGCCTATGTGAAATACAACCGGTTTCACATTGAGCACCGTCCACGATATGCCCCAGACCCTTTCCGCTCTGAGAATTTCTATTATAATAAGGACGAAGACTACTGCGTTTGTCCGATGGGGCAACACATGGCACGCACTGGCAGCTGCCAAAAGAAAAGTACAAGTGGCCATGTTTCAGAGAAAGCCACATATACGGCACAGAACTGCAAAGGATGTCCATTGCGCTGCCTATGCTTCAAGGCCAATGGCGACAGACGCGTGATTGAGCGAAACCACCGTCTGGAAGCCTACAAGAAAAGAGCAAGAGAGTTGCTCACCTCCGAGGCGGGGGTGCGACATAGGGGCAGGAGATGCATAGAACCCGAAGCCGTTTTTGGACAAATGAAATACGACATGGCGTACCGACGTTTCCGCCATACTGGTAAAGACAAGGTCAATATGGACTTTGCCTTCTTTGCCATTGCCTTCAATTTAAAGAAAATGGTCGCAAAAAGTGCCTTAGGGGTGCTTTTCGCTTATATGAGCCTTTATTTGTGCCTATATACGCAATATTTGTTGCCTACAAGGCTCTTGAAAGTTAAGTTTACAGAAAAATGAAAAACTCGTTGCGCATCCATAAATGGACACACAACGAGTTTAATATTTTTATATTGGGTGTTTTGACACACCCTCTTTTTTTGATATTCTACTTGATATTCTATTTGATATATTCTATCTTGCTCTCATCCCGTGGCCTTGCCTCCGGAGCCTCGTCAGGGTAGCCGATGGCGAGAACATAGCATATCTCATAGTCCTTAGGCAGGTTGAGCTTGGCGAGATAAGGCTTGCATGCCTCGCTGTCTTGCAAGAAGCGGGCCGCGCTTCCCAAGCAGCAGGTGCCCAATCCCAACGCCTTGGCCGCTATCATCATGTTCTCTCCCAATAGGCCAGCGTTGAGCAGGCCCCAGCTGTCCCCCTTTGGAGTGGCGACTACAATGATGTTTGGGGCGTTGCGATACATGTTCTTGAAGTTGGCGTCGCGCTTGGCCTGTTCAGGCATCTCCTTCTTGAATATCTCAGTCGTCTCCTTTATGAAGTCTTGGTTCTCCACCACCCGCACGGCCCATGGTTGCTGGTTGAGGGCGTTTGGCGCGTTGATGCCGCACTTGGCGACAATAGCAAGCTTTTCGTGTTCCACGGGTTTGTTGAGGTAGTTGCGGATGGAACGCCGGGCCATGATGGTCTCAATCACGTCATTGCTCTTCTTGCGGCAGTCTTGAGCGTGCCCCATCAGTGGCAACATGATGAGGCCGCATGCCAACATGGTTGTAAGGTTCTTTATGTTCATGATATTATGTTTTTGGTAAATTCATGTGTCAAGCGCAAAATTAACCATTTTGTTTGAATAACATCATGTTTTGATGTTATTTAATGTCATAATCGTCAAAGCACAGGCCATTGAGCAATATGCGCTTGCGAGCCTTGTAGCATGGACTTAGAATGTCGTTGGCGGGTTTATGGTAACGGCTTCTCATGCCCGCCAGATGAAACAAGACCTGCGACACTTGATCCGTCATGAAGGGTCGGTGCAATGCATTGCTTATTTCCTTGACCACTTCAGGGTGTTTGGCTTGATAGCTGTCGGAGCACCAAATCACGAAAGGAACGCAATTCACATATTTCAGCCATTGGGGTGTTTGCTCTTTACTGCAATGCTTTCTTCCTTTTGAGTCGCGATAATCGTATTCTTCCTCGCCATGGTCTGATAGATAAACGACCACGGCGTTCTTGTTGCGATACAGGTTGAATATCTTTCCTATCACATAGTCGTTGTAAAAGGTGGCGTTGTAGGACGAGCAACTTCGAGCCCCACGCTGATGCCATATACCTACACCCCCCTCCTTGCCATGTTTCCTTACGAAGAAGGAAACATAGCACAAAAGGGGATGCGACAAAATCACATCCCGTAAGCTTCTACCGTTGCCGTGTCTTGACAATGCATGGAAAGTTGCGAAGTTTCGAAGCGTCAAAGACAAAGCGCTATAGTAAACGCCATATTTGTCAGATATATATCTGACTATTTGTTATGCTTGCAAAAGTAATACAAAATCATCAAACAATTGTCATGTAGGCAATACAATTTTTCGCTTTTATCTCAAAAATACAAGTCTTGACATATTAAGCAGCTTCAAATTTGACAAGAAAGAGTAAAATATACGGTATAAAGATATGATTCGTGAATATTTAGAAGGTGTTTGTTTGGTGGTCTCATGGAAAAGTAGTAGATTTACGGCCTTAAACGTAATGTGACAGAAAAACGACTATGCAGGAAAATTACATACGATTCGATTGGGCAATGAAACGTCTGCTCCGTGACAAGGCAAATTACGTTGTCTTAGAGGGCTTTTTGGCTTCACTGCTGGGTAAGCGTTTTAAGATTCATCGCTTTTTGGAGAGCGAGGGCAACCAAGAAGATGAGGAGGATAAATATAATCGCGTGGATATATTGGCAGAAAGCGAGGATGGCGAACTTTGCATAATAGAAGTGCAAAATAGTCGCGAGCTTTCTTATTTTCACCGTATGCTATATGGAGTGTCTAAGGCTATCACAGAATATATTGGTTTAGGTAAGCCTTATGAAGAGGTGCGCAAGGTGTATTCAATCAATATTGTCTATTTTGAGCTTGGTCAGGGCAAAGACTACGTTTATCACGGAAAGACGGAGTTTGTAGGTCTGCACCAACCTCACGATACCTTGAAACTGTCGGTAAGGCAAAATGAGAAGTTTTTTGGCAATAAGGAGCTTGACGTGATGAAACGAAAGGCGGCAAGCGATTTGTTCCCTGAATATTATGTACTTAGAGTAAACGACTTTGACAAGGTGGCAACAACGCCACTTGACGAATGGATAGAGTTCCTAAAGACGGGCAATATAAGTGCAAAGGCCAAGGCTGCAGGCTTGTCTGAAGCTCGTGAACGCTTGCGTGTAGACGCTCTTTCCGATAAGGATAAGCAAGCTTATTATCGACATATGGAATCAGTAAGGCACATGAAGAGCCTTTTTGATACAAGTCGTGATGAAGGCTATGAGGAAGGTATGGACAAGGGTCTTGCCAAAGGTATGGACATGGGTCTTGCCAAAGGCCTTGCCAAGGGTCGTTCCGAACGAGCCAAGGAGATTGCCAAACAGTTGAAGGCGATGGGGTTGACCACGGAGCAGATTGCGCAGGCAACGGGATTAACCTTGGATGAGATATAAAAAAAGGTGTGCAGGAACGGCACACCCCTTTTTTGATTATTTACCCCCACACTTCTTTCGCTATTTTCACTACGAGATCCACTTTGGCCCATTGTTCTTTCTCGGTGAGCTTGTTGCCAATCTCGCATGACGCGAATCCGCATTGTGGGCTTAGGTAGAGACGGTCGAGAGGAATGTATTTCTCGGCTTCCTTGATTCGTGCTATTACAGCGTCTGGATTCTCCAATACGGGAGACTTGGTCGTGACAAGTCCCAATACCACATTCTTGTCGTCAGACACATATTTCAGCGGCTCAAAACTGCCGGAGCGCTCGTCATCGTATTCAAGGTAGTAGGTGCTCACGTTCTCCTTCGCGAAGAGATATGGTGCCACGGGATCGTATGCGCCCTTGGAGGCGTAGCATGAGTGGTAGTTGCCGCGACACACGTGGGTGTTGATTGTCAGTCCCTTTGGCTTGCCCTCAATGGCAAGATTGTTAACCTTTAGATACTGCAATGCCTCGTGCTCGAGTGTGAACCCCGTACCAGCCATCGACTTCCAGAAGTCATCGTCCACGATCATGCCCCAAGTGCAATCGTCAAGTTGCAAGGTGCGGCATCCTGCCTCGTAAATCTCCTTGAAGAACGTTGCGTATGCCTTGGCGATGTCTTTTATCAGCTCTTCCGTGTTGGGATATACCTTGCGGGTGTTCTCGCCGTTCTTGCCACGGAACAGCTCTGCGAGAAACTGCGCCGGGGCGGGAATAGTTTGTTTCGCTTCTATGCCGTCTTCCTCAAATTGCTTCACAAACTTGAAGTCGTTGATGAATGGATGGTTCTCGCCTGATATCTTGCCTGTGAGCCTCAATGAGCCTTTCGTTGTCTCCTCGCCATGGAATTGATAGCCGTGGTCCAGCTCGATGTGCTCCACGCCGTTGAATCCCCACATGAAGTCGAGGTGCCAATAGCTGCGCCTGAACTCACCGTCGGTGATAAAGTGCAGTCCGTGTGTTTTCTGCTTGGCGATGAGGTCGGTGATAAGCCTATTCTCTACGTCGCGAAGGTCCTTGGCGGAAATCTGCCCATTGGCGAATTTTGCCCTTGCGTCTTTTAACTCTGCGGGACGAAGAAAACTTCCCACTACATCTGCCCTGAATTGTTTGCTCATTTTTCGTTTATTTTGTTTGTTATTGTTGTTGACGTTCTGATTGCTGACGACATTTTGTGTTGCCAACTGTGTTGCGGACGGCCACGAGGCCGCCCCTGCAAGTCGTTTGATTGCCATCCGTGTAAATTTAACAGGAGCGGTCTTGCCGTTATTGTAGGCGCAAAGGTAATAGGAAGAATTTTTGTGGCCAAATATTCCTTGTTATTCGGGAAAATACACTAAATTTGCAGAATAAGATGGTAATACACAGAATAATATTCTGCAAAACATTGAGGAATGGAACATGGCGACACAAGAAACTCTCGATGAAATAGATATCAAGTTGCTGAAGCTGCTACAGCAAAACTCGCGACTTACGATAAAGGAATTGGCGGCAAGGGTGCATTTGTCACCGTCGCCCACATTCGAGCGACAGAAGCGTTTGGAGCGTGAAGGCTACATCAAGCGCTATTCTGCCGTGGTTGACCATCACAAGCTTGGTAACCATGTCATTGTGCTTTGCAATATACGCTTGAAACAGCATACCCACGACTTGATACAACAATTCATGGACATCGTGCAGACCATAGACCAAGTGACGGAGTGCTATAATACCACTGGCGACTATGATTTTCTGATAAAGGTCTACGCGCGCGACATGAAGGCTTATCAAGACTTCATGCTCAACACCTTGGGCAACATCGATTGCATAGGAAGCCTTCACAGTATCATCGTGATTGGCGAGATAAAGGATTCGCATTGCATTCCCGTGGCGGAATAGCAATATCGTTGAACCATTAACGATAAAATGATATGTCTATAAAACTGAAACGCACCGACGAGGAGATGAAGTGGAAGACCCTCTCGTCAGAGTATGTGGTAAAGGAACCGTGGATGACGGTGAGAAAAGACAAGCTGTTGTTGCCCGACGGACGTGTCAAGGACGACTATTGGTCGCTCGAATACCCCGACTGGATCAACGTCATAGCCACGACAAAGGACGGCCATTATATCTTTGAGCGGCAATATCGTCATGGTTTGGACTGCGTGGCATGGGAGATACCTGCCGGCGTGATAGAGAAAGGCGAGGAACCGCTTGCTGCGGCACGGCGCGAGCTCATGGAGGAGACTGGCTTTGGAGGCGGCGAGTGGGAGCCGTTCATGGAGCTTAGTCCTAATCCGGGCACAAACAACAACATCGCCCACACGTTCCTTGCCCGTGGGGTGGAACGCGAGGGCGAGCAACATTTTGACGCCACTGAGGATATAGACGTCTATTTCCTTACGGCCGAGGAGGTGCGTGGCATCCTTGAGCGTGGCGAGGTCGTACAGTCTATGATGGCTGCCCCGCTTTGGCGTTTAGCAGCAACCCTTGGTCTGTGATGGTGATGAGGTGACGCTTGTAGAGGTCGCCAACGGCTTTCTTGAATACCTTTTTGCTCACTTGGAACGTGCGCTTTATGTCATCGGGCGCGCTCTTGTCGCCAAACGGGCATTTGCCTTCGTGGCTCTTGATCCATTCAAGCAGCGTGTCGGCGAAGTCAAGGGTCTGCCGTCTGCCAGTGGGCTGTAGCATGATGTCGAGCTTTCCGTCGGGGCGGACCTTCTCCACGTAGCCGTCGATGAGGTCGCCGGTCTGTACGTGTTGGAATATCTGGTCGAGGTAGACGAGCCCTTGGTAGCGGTTGTTGACGATGACCTTGAATCCAAGGTCGGTCTTCTGCCATACCAGCAGTTTCACCTTCTGCCTCTCCTTCAGCTGTCCGGCCTTGGCTGGCTCTATATACTTGTCCACCTTTGCCGTAGCCACTATGCGGTAGCTCTCGTCGTCTACATGGATATAGACGACGTAAGACTCACCCATCTCCATTTTCTTCTTCTGCTCGCGGAACGGGCAGAAAAGGTCTTTCATCAATCCCCAGTTCAGGAAGGCGCCGTATTGGTTTACCCATGTACAGTCGAGGCACACGAAGTCGCCCACCTTTGCTATCGGGGTCTCGGTGGTCGCAATGAGCCGCTCTTCTTGGTCGAGATAAACGAAGCATCTCACTTCATCGCCAACCTTGGTGTTCTCGGGCACGTATTTCTTTGGCATGAGAATGTCGCCTTCCCGTCCTCCATCGAGAAACACGCCGAAGGTCTCCTTGCCGCCTGTGGAATGTGGGTTATCGCGTTGTGCGAGACGAGTGACGGTGAGCGTGTTGAAGTCGCCCAGGCGCAGGGCTGTATGGTCTTTTTCCATGTTTTTTATTGTTTCTTTTGTTCGGGTTGAGCTGTTAAAGGCCGCTTTGCCGTTTATAATGTTATCTCGCCGGAGCCATAGCATTTGTGGTGGTCGGAGTCGTAGACCACGCAGAACTGTCCGGGTGCCACTCCGTGTATTGGGTCGTCGCTGTGAATGACAAACCCATCGGCCGTGGCTTCCACGCTTGCCGGATGGCAGTCGGGCGTATGGCGTATCTTGAACGTGACGCGTTCTGGCAGCGAAGACACGCCCTCTGTGAGGAAGTCGAAACCGTGGATGGTGAACACGCTCTTGTAAGCCGTCTGAGGGTCATAGCCGTGGCTGACGTATAGGATGTTTCTCTCTGCGTCTTTCTTCACCACGAACCAGGGGCCGCCTCCAAGGCCGAGGCCCTTGCGTTGGCCAATGGTGTGAAACCAGTGGCCCTTGTGCTCGCCAATCTTCTTGCCGGTCTCCAGTTCTATCACGTCGCCCGTCTTCTCGCCCACATAGCGACGTATGTATTCGTCGTAATTGATGTTGCCGAGGAAGCAGATGCCTTGCGAGTCCTTGCGTTTGGCGTTGATGAGGTGTTCGCGTTCCGCTATCTCCCTGACCTCGTTTTTCACGTAGTGGCCAATGGGGAATATGGCTTTCTTCAGTTGCCATTGGTATATCTGCGCCAGGAAGTCGGTCTGGTCTTTCACGGGGTCGGGGCTCGTGGTCAGCCATTTTTTGCCGTCTATCCACTCTGTTTGTGCGTAGTGGCCAGTGGCTATCAAGTCGTAGTCGCGCCCCATCTTCTCGTCGAACGCCCCAAACTTTATCAGCCTGTTGCACATCACGTCGGGGTTGGGCGTAAGTCCGGCCTTAACCTTTTCCATGGTGTAGCGGGTCACTTTCGACCAATATTCCTTGTGGCAGTCCACCACCTGCAGCTTGCAGCCGTACCTTGCGGCCACGGCCGTCGCCATTTCCAAGTCCTCTTCCGAGTTGCAATCCCACTCTTCCTTCTCTTCCGGACCTATCTTTATATAGAAGCAGTCGGGATGGAGGCCACGCGAGGCAAACTCATAGACCACCACCGATGAGTCCACTCCTCCGCTTAGCAGCACCGCGATGCGCTTGTCGCTTATCTTGTCGTAATCAATCATGGTTGTTGCTTTTCGTCTTTTTCCTTTCCCTTTCCTTGTCTCTCCGCTTCCAGTCGTTTCTCCTCAATGGCCTTGTTGTAAGCGTCCACTATCGGGTCGCCAGTGACATCCATTTCCTGGAACTTCTGCCTCACCGATTTCAAGTGCTTGCGGTCGCGCCTGCCACGGCGGTCTATGAGGTTGGCGAAGTCGAAGCTATAGCTTATGGCGGCATTTGAGGGATTAGGCAGCGGATGGTTGCCCATTCCTTCCTTGACATTTTTATTGATGTTGTTCTTTCCCCAAACGGTAACCTCACTTATGGCCGAACCCGACGGAATGAGGGCCGTGGTGTCTTTCAGTTCCTTGGCTATCAGTCGCTCCGGGATATAGTTGTGCTTAAACACGGTCAGCGTGTCAAACTCTGCTGGCACATGGCATATGCCTCGCCAGTTGGTCGTGTCGCGATAGCCGTGCTTCGTGCTCACGATGACGCCCCGCATCGGCACCTTTGTCTCGATGTCGATGACCACGAGCTTCTTGCCTCGTGTCTCTTGGGTGTGGGCCTGGCAGAAAGCCAAGAGCAAAAAGAAAAGTGAAAGGATATATCTAAGCATAAGCAAGAACGGTTAAAAGAACCTCCCCACGCATCCCGCGGGGTTGTCATCCGGCAATCTTGTCCCAGTCGTCGAGCAGCTCGGTGAGCTTCTGATACAGCAGGTTCGGCTTCTCGCAGAGCAGGTCGCTGTCGGGCAGGGGACCGCTGTTTATGGCTATGGTGAAGCATCCTGCCGCCACGCCGCTTCTCACGCCCAGTGGCGCATTCTCCACCACGATGCCCTCGCATGGCTTCAGGTCGCCCGCCTTTCTCAGTCCCGACAGGTAAGGGTCGGGTGCGGGCTTGCCGTCGCGCAAC
>ERZ780034.986-NODE-986-length-9744-cov-2.7202_pt1 | contig 9744 bp, 12 predicted proteins | sample MGYA00511855_ERZ780034 | MGnify/ENA primary metagenome ERZ780034 (study PRJEB29588, sample SAMEA2148024) | human gut metagenome | biome: human gut; feature: human-associated habitat; material: faeces | place: Denmark | collected 2008/2010 ...
CATTTTTTGCGCCGGTGGGATACTGCCGCCCGGCATACAGTTGAAGATCCGGGTCGAGATACATGTAGTTTGCGCTGCTTTTTAACCAGTCAGCATCATACTCAAAGGAGTAGCTCTCCCGGCCACGGACATTCTCCACGAAGAGAGTCCCCAGGAAGTTTGGCGTTGTAGATCTGAAGCTCTCATAGACATAAATTACTTTTTGGTTTGACGCCACGGTTAATCACCTCCGTTTCGTGGTGCTCTCTTGCGCATGGTAAGTTCAAGGTCTTGGAGTTTACGCCCCAGCTCATCATCCTTTGCAACGAGCAGAAGGTCTTTATCCATATTGTTCAGTGCGTGCAGAACTGCGGCATAGATCCCAATCGCGACAGAGGGGTTTCCCTTTTCAACATTCCACACTGTGGCTCGGCTCACACCAGCTCTTTCCGCGACTAATTCGGCAGACAGATGCCGCCGTAATCTGGCAAGTTTGATCTGTTCTCCCAGCTGTTCTAAAATTGCCTGCGTCTGCGGCAGCACAGCAACACTCTTTCGTCCCATTCTGCACACCACCTCTACATCATCTTTGTGCTTGCTATTATAGACGATACATCTATAATTGTCAATAAATAAAGACATTAAAAGGCGGCGTGTCTGCGATTATCCCATACTTCATTGTGTGCTGACTACCTTACCGATATGCATCCGGCCTTATACCTAATTGGGGGGATTCTATGGAAGTAATCATTCATTTGCCGCGCTCAAAGGAAGGTCAGGAGGAACTTGCCAAGCGCGTTGCAACTGTCCATGCACAGTTGATTTATAATTACATCTCAAGGTTGGAGTGTTCAACAGAGCAAAAAGTCGCCCTTCTCGATGCGATTCAGGAGAACATCCACGATGAAATAAAGAAAGAGAAAGAGGGGTGATCCCTCAATCTCCTACACTTAGACGGATTCCTCGACAAGGTATCCGCCACCGAAGATGATTTCCAGCTTGCCGCCAGGATAGGCCTTAATGCATTCTACCATCTGACGGACGATGGAGTCATCGTACTCCATGCATTTGTTTTCTCTTTCTGAGATGATGGCTTGGATCTGCTCGAGGCGGCTCTGCTCGCCGGTATCCTGGGCAGTACTTTCTTGAATGGCAGCTATACGCTGCTTGAGAAGTTCTGTTTCTTGTGACAGTGTCATGAACTCGCTTTCATGGGCCTCGATGCCATCACCGGAGCTGACACTCTCATTGACAAGCGCCAGCATCTTATTGTTTAGGGCTTCGACCTTTCTCTCCAACATATCTACTTCTTCCGGATCTCCATTAAGGCCGAGGGCTTCGCTGATGGTCGCTCTCATGAGTGCCTTATAGGTGGCGTTATCTTGCTCGTTAAACTTGTTGACCGCTCGAACGATGGCCTCCTGTAGCTTGTCCTCCATAATGGTGGGGGAATCGCTGCAGTATTTCTTGCCGTAGTCCAGGCGGCTGATGCAGCGCCACACGATGCGCTTAACGCCGTTTCTTGACCATGTCACGCGGCGATAGCGGGTACCGCAGTTGCCGCAGATGAGGACGTCGGTCAGGGCGTAGCGGGAATACTTGCCGGTGGATGTGATGGAACTCTTTGCGGAGCCTGGCGTTTTCGTTTTTCGCCTTGCCAGTTCTTCCTGAACTTTGTTGAAGGTCACTCTGTCGATGATAGCTGGATGGTTATTCTGAACATAGTACATTGGAGCTTCACCGGTGTTCTTTTTCCGCTTCTTTTCGATGCAGTCAATTGTGACGGATTTTTGCAGGATTGCATCTCCGCAATATCGCTCGTTGGAGAGCATATTCATGATCATGCCCTTGCTAAAGCTGATGGTTTTGCCAGGAATATCATAGTTCTCGGCCTGCATCATCTTGGAGATTTTGTCCACGGTTTCCCCAGCCAGATAGAGGTTGAAGATGCGTTCCACGATGACCGCTTCGCTCGGTACGATCTCCGGCTCACCGTCAGCGCCCTTTCTATAGCCGAGGAACCGCTTGTACATAAACACTGGAGTTCCGTCCTCGAACTTCTTGCGGACGCTCCATGTGATATTCTTGCTGATGCTCTCGGATTCGGACTGTGCGAAGCCAGCATAGATGACCAGATACAGTTCACTATCTGTCTTGAGTGTATCGATCTGCTGCTCCTCAAAGTAGACGCCGATGCCTTTGGACTTGAGCATTCGGACATAGTCAAGGCAGTCCACCGTATTTCTGGCAAATCGGGATACGGACTTAGTAATGATGTAATCGATCTTTCCGGCCAGACAATCGTTGATCATTTTGTTGAACTCAGGCCGCTTGTCGGCTCTTGTGCCGGACTTGCCCTCATCAGCGAACAGGCCTGCGAAGCACCAGTCTTTACGGCTGGCGATCATCTCTGTGTACACCTTCTTTTGGTTGGCATAGGAGACGAGCTGCTCTTCGCTATCTGTCGAGACTCGGCAGTATGCCGCCACTCTTTTCTGTCTGTATTTTTCTTTGTCTACCGTCATGGAGCGTTTCGGCTCTATGACAGTGACAATTTTCTTAGGGACTTTCGTTACTTCCATCGTCCAGCGTGACCTCCACCTTGCCTTGTTCACCGAGTGTGATGTATGAGGCGAGGGCGGTAAAGTAATCTCGATTGAATTCATCCTGCGTGACCATCGTATGTGCCAGTTTCCTTGCGAGCGATACTGTGAGGTTCAACTTGGCATTGCTTTGCTCGTACATCAGCGCTGCCATCTCGATGGTCTTTTCAATGATGTACTCCTCGTTTGGAGCGTCACGCTCCAGCTCCAGGGCGATATCGTTTCCTACCTTGGTGACCTTCGCGTCTGGTTCATACCGTTTCCTGGGCTTCGGCTGGAGCAGATGGTCATTGAGAATGACCCGATTGATGAGGACGGTAATGGTTTCGATGAGTTGGGTATCGCTGATGCGAACTCTGATGCCGCAGTCATCGTTAGTGCAGTTCCAGCTCTCTCGAATGCGATGCTTCATACTGACACGCTTCATTGGCTGACCGCAGTTGTCGCACCGAACGAAGTCACGGAGCAGGTCGATGGCATCGTTTTCCTTTTCGCAGGTATTGCGCTGCCGCGCCGTTTTCAGGCTGACTGCCGCTTCATACATATCTTCATCTATGATGGGGTCGTATTCTTCAGTCCCAATATATTTGGCGTTGTCAATGATTCTTGCGATACGGGCTTTATCCCATGTGGTGGTTCTTTGTGTATATGGGATCTGGCGACCGGTCAGTTCTTCCGCAATTGCTTTGAGAGAAGCGCCATCCAGATATGCCTTAAAGATCTCTCGGATGATCTCTGCTTCCTCAGTTGAGATGACCGTTCTGCCATTTCGCATCGTGTATCCGTATGGGATGTACCGTATCTTTTTCATGAGTGCCTCCTATATGCGTTCTCTGAATCGAAGCCCGCCAAGGAGTTCCACGGACATTTCGTCCTCTTTATTGATTTGGATGGACTTCACAATTTCCAGAAAGAGCTTCTCATCGAATGCGTCGAGGGGTTCTTCCAGTTCGAAGATGAGCATTTTTAGTTTCTTGACTTCCTCAAGCATGATGGCGGCTTTTGAATTGAACTTCTCCTGTCTGACGTCCTTGAGTTTTGCCAGCTCTGCGCTGATCTCGTTGGCTTGCGCCTGATAGACTTCAGGGGCGAGGTATCCCTTGGACCGGAGTTGTTCAAGCATGAGCAGTTTCGCATTCAACTCAGCGATGCTCTTGCTTAAATCACGCGCAGCCAGATTGTTTCGCTTCATAGCTGCTAGTGTCATCTCCAGCCGGCTGATGACCTGTCCGAGAATGTTATCTTCAGAGAACCGCAGCTTGTTCACCATGGAGATGAAGCCGTCGTAGATCCTTTCTTCGCTGTAGTAGTTGGAGTCGCAGGCCGTGCTGTCATCTTTGTGAAGGGAGCACACCCACTTCACAGTCCCCGACACGATTCTTCGCCTATAGAAAGAGCCACACTCAGAACACTGAATGCGGCTCGTAAGCGGATAGATATTTTGTGTTGTTGCTTTGGCGAAGACATCCTTGCGCTTTTCAATAAGGATCTGTGCGGCATCGAATACATCCTTTTCGACGATGCCGGGGTGGGTACCCTTTGCGTAGAAGCGATCTTCCTGTCCACGATTGGGGTGTTGGTTGAAGGGAACGGCGGTTTCTCGGTAGGTCTTTGTCCCCGATGTACCTTTCGTTCTTCAGAATATATGCCACGCGACTTGGTCGCCAGATTTCCTTTCTGGCCTTGGTAGGGATGTTGAGTTTGTTCAGCTCTCTTGCGATCTCACTTGTGGAGAAGCCCTGCAAGTACAGAGCGAAGATATTCCGCACAATGCCTGCTTCCGGCTCGTACACGGTCAGCATCTTATCGACCAGCCGGTATCCGTAAGGGGCGTTGCTATCCACATACTCGCCAAGTTCCATGCGTTTGACGATTGAGAGGCGCTGGTTCATAGAGATAGACTGCGATTCCTCCTGCGCCAGAGCAGAGAAGGTATTAAGAAGCATCTCGTCGCCCATAGAGAGCGTCGAGATGCCTTCCTTTTCAAACTGTACGCCCACACCCAGCAACTTGAGCTTTCTTACATAGGCCAGAGCGTCTTTTGTGTTTCGAGCGAAACGGGAGATGGACTTCGTTATGATGAGGTCAATTTGCTTGAGCTCACACATGCGAATCATCCGCTGAAATTCATCACGGGTTTCGCTTTTCATGCCAGTAAGCCCTTCATCGGCGAAGATGTCCACCAGTTCCCAATCGTCGCGTGCTCCGATGCATTTTTTGTATGCTCGGATCTGTGCGGCATAAGAGTTGAGCTGATCAGCGGAGTTGGAAGACACTCGGCAGTAAGCTGCAACCTGCATCTTCTTCGTGCTCTGCCTTGTGATAGGGGTGATGAGCCGTACTTCAGGCATTTCGGTGTCCTCCTCTCTCGTATTTTGGTTGGTATCATATTATGATACCAACCACTTTTGGCAAACCACATTATACTGATAACTATTCTGAATAGCTACCAAAATAATTGGAACAGCGCAGAATTGACCTTATGCACAATTTTCAGTGTGCTAATACGATATCTGCGCCGGTGAGCTTCATGTAATACTTCTTCGCCCTGGTATATTCCTTTTCTGTGATCAACTCCTGCGCAAGGAGATCCTTCAGCATATCAGCAATAAAGAGAAAATTGGCGTTCTTGGTGTTCTTGTTTGACAGCATGGTGCTACCTCCTCGTGGTTGATTTCGTGTTTATAGAAATAAGCAGAGACAGCAGTTACAGTATAGCCCACTGCCTGTGGCTATTTCGCTGCTCCATGTAGTACACATTGCAAAGAGCAACTTTTCAATATAATTATGCCGAAATTACTGGCACTTTTCAAAATTGCAGATGATAGGAATCTAAGGACAAGTTTTGTCCTCACATTTCTATCATCAAAAAGGCGGGAGCCGTCCATTGGTTGGAAGAATATTGCTTTCCCATGGCATGGCTCGGCTCCCGCCGCACTTGTGTTCTTACTTACTAATGATCCTATTCGACACTACTCCCCGGATCGTGGGCGGCTAAACTGACCAGTGGCTGGCACCACCCTCCGGGAATCTCACCCCTCCGAGGATCTCTCCGAGCTGCCCCCATTGCTTGAGTCTGTGGCTGGACAGTGAGTACAGGTCAACGGTATCATTGCGAGACAACTTGCCAAAGCTGCTTTGGGCTGGGTGGGTATCGCTCGGCCACCTTAGTAGGCCGTCTTTTATGCGGAGCTCTCCGCACAGGTGGGTCTTGGCGCACCCGCCGCATCGCTGTTCCCCCTCGTCAGGGGCCCGCCGACTGACGTTATCAGTCGCCGGATATGCAGTTTTCAATGTTCACAAGAAAGAAGGTAAATTCCTTCTCACTTGTATAGGGGAAGATGTGAGAAATAATTTCGGGTTATTCGGCAAAGTTTTTCAATACTTTTTTCAGGTCGCGGAGAATACGCTTCCGTCTTTCGCTCAGCGTGGAAATCGCACAACCCTTTTCTTCGCCATACTCAGAGAGAGTTTTGCCCTCAAAGTAGAGAGCTCTGATCAAGTCACAGTCACTCTCGCTTAATTGGTCCAATGCTTTGTAAAGGGCCTCCAGGAGCATCCTCTCGGCAACGGCATTGTCCACTGCTTCAGGGTCGCCGATGAATTCTCGGAAATTGTCATAACCGCCGTCTTCGCCACCAATCAGACTGCTCATCTGAATCTCGTGCTTAAAAAAGGACTGATTGTTGTCTGCAATATTCCATCCGGAGCGGCGATAGGCGTTGTATACTTCGTGTGTGACCGTAACGCGCTCAATCTTGCGGGTGGCGGGATCGTAGGACTCGACGATATAAGTTTTCTTAGACATTTTTTGATCTCCTTTTGATTTTTTGAATTTGGTGAGGTTCAAAAAATCGGAGATCAAGGATATTGAGCGATATAGGGTTCCCAAAGGCTGGTTAGCATTGTTACCTCCATTAGGGGGCAACAGCATAAAAAAGCCGGGCATCAAGAAGATAGGTATACTTTGCAGTAACCTTTTCTTCTCAATGCCCGGCAATTTGGTGTCTCATAGACTTCCTAATCTAAGAACCCGTGGCTCGGTGCAATCAGCTTTCTTATTCTGTTGTCGATTGTTCTTATGTGTAAGTATGGCAGGATGCTCGGTAGTAGGTAGCTCTCCTGCGGATTGGGGTACGATAACTCAGGTCTATCTCAACAATCTTTCGACAGTTGGGACACTTCAACTCAATGATGCCCGAAGTGGGAGTCACTTTATCAAAAATGCGCCAGTCGCATTTCGGGCAACGCTTTACAACTTTGATTTCATACGAGTTAGGTTTCATAGTATACGGTCCTCCTCATCCATTTCGACTCGAACCAAACTATAAGGGTCGGAAAGATCATTTCTTTTCAGAAGACCAAGCTGCATCATTCGAATGGACAGTGCTGTTTTAGAAGCCCCCATAAATGATGCCATCGCTTCGAACTTCTTGTAATCGGCAGGGGCAAACACTCGGTTTAGAAGGCGCATCTGGGTTCCAAGGCCGAATCGCTCCATGCTTCGAACTACACATTCGGGCGGAAGTAAAATCATGGCAGCCAGTGTTTCAACCTGCCACTCCTCCCAATCCCCATTTCCTCTGTTGCTTCGATAACAACAGTGAACGGAACGCCCACTTGCTTGGGCTCCGTAGTCGTGCGGAAACAGCATTTTCAGAATATGGTGACAGCTCTCGTGGGAAACGGTATAGTTCCTGCGGCCTATATTGGCACCCTCTTTCATGAGATCACTTTCAATCAAAATGGTTTTTCCATCAAGCATATAATACTGTTCTTCCGTGGAGCTTGGATCTTCAGGGAACACCTCGACGCCTATATCGCAAGAAGATGTCAGGCCGATTTTTTCGCCGTTCAGAGATAATCGAGCATAATCGATACGAAGCCCCAGAAGCTCTTGGCATAGAAAGTCGATATCTACTCGCTCCGGCGCTTGGTCAGATATAGCCGGAAGTCTCTTATATGCTGCGATGACTCTCCCACTGATAGTCTCGAGGTCATTGCGTGATAGATATTTCAATTGCATATCTCCTATATATGGAGGTTCTTTGCTTCAACAAACCACTGATCCTCGTCTTCGAAGAGATAGGTCTGTCTTCCTCCAATCATAATTGTATAACGGATGCCTGTTCCACCGACTTTCGTTGCTGCTGCTCTCTGCCTGCTGCAGACACGGTCGATAGAGTATTCCTTCCCATCTTCAAAGATCAGAGAGACAGGCGTCTTGGTTCGGTCTGTGGCTACGATAACTAATACCTTCACCACAGCTTTATGAAATTGCATTTTCATCTCAAACGGTTTCTCCCTTCCGTCGGCGGTAGTTACTGATACATAAGTCCGGGCATGGTCACCAACTGCCTGTCGTCATCGGGGATCTTTAAGTCGCCCATAAGAATGGCATAGGAAATGGCGCGTTTGCCAAATCTCCTTCGGATGTCCTCGACAGCGTCCTCCAGAAGAATACGGCGATCCCGTTTCTGATGATCCACGAACATGGAGAGTTGCTCTGCTTCTTTCTGCGATACTAAATCAATACCGCGAATCGTGACAGCTCGAATTGGTTTATCCCACCGATACCGCTCCATAAGAAGATGAAAGCCTGCTCCAGCGATTTCGTTGGGGAGCTGCGTTCTGAATGGGAGCTTACACTGATACTGTGAGCCATACAGGTCATTTGTCCGGACGGAGACTTGAACACCACAGGCCATCAACTCGTGGACGCGGAGCCGATGCCCAACATCCTGACTCAATTCCAGCATAACGCGAAACACATCTTCCGGCGTTTGCAGGTCAGCAGTACAGGTGATTCCGTGCCCGATGGACTTAACGGGGCTGACAAAGTCCTTATGCATAACACGAGAAGTATCCGTTCCGTTTGCATACATCCAGAGCTTAAGACCATTGATCCCCAGCATATGCCGCAGTGTATCCGGAGAAGTCTTTGCCAAATCCCCGATGGTGCGGATTCCGTATTGAGCCAGCTTATTTTCTGTGGCTCTGCCCACATAAAGTAGCTCTGCAGCATCGAGGGGCCAGATTTTCTCTTTGAAGTTGTCCCATTTGATTTCAGTGATTGCATCCGGCTTTCGCATGTCTGACCCGAGTTTGGCAAAAATCTTGTTGAATGACACACCGATGCTGACCGTCAGGTCAAGCTCCTCTTTTGTTGTCTGCCGGATTGCCTCGGCGATCTCCATGCCCGTTCCGCAGACACCAGAACCGGTCACATCAAGCCAGCATTCATCCATACCATATGGCTCAACAAGATCCGTATATCGGTGGTAAATTTGACGGGCCAGCTTAGAATACTTGAGGTACTGATCGTACTGGGGCGGCACAACGATTAGTCCTGGGCAAAGCTGCCGAGCTTCCCAATTCACCATGCCCGTTTTCACGCCGGCTTTCTTGGCCAAGTCTGATTTGGCCAAGACAATACCATGACGTTCTTCGGTTGATCCGCACACCGCGACAGGTTTTCCTTTGAGTTCTGGGTTAAGCATCATTTCAACGGATGCGTAGAAGGAGTTCATGTCGCTGTGTAGAATGACACGCTCATTATCCATGCGTTTTCACCTCTTATCTTGCTCGTGTGCCTCTATAATAAGCGGATTATTTATCTATGTCAATGTCGCATTTGTAGAGTAATAGTCAATTTCCTATTGACAGCGAGTCTTTTCCACTATATACTGAAGCCATAAACAGAAAAGGCGGTTGCTATTATGAGTAAGAGCAAAGCTAAAATTCTTTCTCTCCCGATAACGAATCACGCAAACTATAATGCAGAGACAGAGCGTCAAGAAAATGTTATTGGGGCCCGCATTGATGAAGCACGCCGCAAGGCTGGCCTCAGCCTCGTCGATTTCAGCGCACTTTTGCGGCAGTATGGGGGAACGATGTTCACCAGCGGCATCAATAAGGGGGGAAAGGGCAGTGCTTTACCAAACGCCTATCAGCTGGTGGCTGTCTGTCATGCGCTTGATCTGGATGTGGATGTTTCTTATTTTTGCAGCAGTCATACACCGGTGCTCAATGATGCAGGCTTGGCAAAAGTCAGGGAGTACAAGGATGACCTGATTGCGTCGGGGAAGTATAAGCCGCAGCCAACGGCGGTCAGCATTCTCAAGTACATAGAGATGCCTGTGAGTAATCTTGAGGTATCCGC
>ERZ780034.988-NODE-988-length-9735-cov-6.28946_pt1 | contig 9735 bp, 7 predicted proteins | sample MGYA00511855_ERZ780034 | MGnify/ENA primary metagenome ERZ780034 (study PRJEB29588, sample SAMEA2148024) | human gut metagenome | biome: human gut; feature: human-associated habitat; material: faeces | place: Denmark | collected 2008/2010 ...
GGACGCGAACTACCTCAGAAGATGCAGGAAGCAGGTTTTGAGATCCGCACCTTCATGCCTAAGTGGGGCACCATCAACGAGCGTCGCGGACAATTGCACGAGGTCATTCGCCTGTCTGGTATGAACCTTATCATAGATGATACAGACCATCCGCTGATCATCAAGGTTGCATCTATACCAACAACACGACAGCAGATTTATTTCATCGATAATGACGACTATTTCAAGAGCCGCCAGATGGGTACCGATGAAAACGGAAAGGAATATGCCGACAACGGAGAAAGAGCTATCTTCTTCGCACGTGGCGTATTGGAAACCGTAAAGAAGCTCCGCTGGCAGCCTGATGTAATCGTCTGCCAGGGTTGGGCTAGCGCAGTAGTGCCTTTCTATGTAAAGACTGCCTACAGCGAAGAGCCTTCATTTGCAGAATCAAAGGTGATTACCGCTCTCTATACCAACGAACTCAAGGGTGAACTGGGTACCAACTTCAAACGTTGCGTTGCCTTCCGTGATGCCAAGTCTGAACTGCTCGACTGCTATCAGGACGACTTCAACTTCATTGAGCTCGGCAAACTCGCCATCGACTATAGCGACGGTGTGGTAGAAGGTGAAGAAGAAGCTAACCAGATTCTCTTTGATTATGCGAAGGAGAAGAACAAGCCTGTACTGGCTTATCCGGGAGAAGACATCCAGGAGCCATACGCAGACTTCATCAACAAGGTTTGTCCTGACGCAGAATAAAATTCCGACAACAGAGACACATACATACAAGGATAATGAAAATTTTAAGACTCTTAACAGTATTAGTAATAGCAGCGCTTACTTTCGCTGCATGTGATGATACCACCGAGGGAATCGGTGGTAGCATCACTAATAAGATAGACAACATTAACATTTCTAACTCAGCGTTCAATGTTACCACAAAGTCTATAGTAGCAGGTGCCGTATTGAGCCGCAACAACACGGGGCTCATCGGAAAGATGAAAGACCTGGAAACCGGCAACTATGTAAAGGGTGACTACATGACCCAGTTGAGCGTATTGCCTACTTTCTCTGTAGATACACTCGATTACATCAAGCAGGCAAATAAAGGTTCTATCGAAGCAGACTCATGCTATCTCCTGGTTTCATACAATGCCAGCTACGGCGATACCATCGCCCCAATGAAGGTGACAGCCTATGAAATGACAAAGCCGATGGCAGAAGATAAGGAGTATTACTCTGATTATGATGCCTTCGAGGAAGGCTGGGTAAGCGAAAACAACCAGCACTGGAGCAGTAATTACAACTTGAGCAATACATCAGATGTCAAGAACTTCAAGATTTACTTGAATAAGGAGTACAAGAAAGATGGCAAGACATACAAGAACTATGGTTCTTACATCATGCAAACATACGCCGAACATCCTGAGTACTTCAAGACCAACTACAAGTTCCTGCACAACGTCTGCCCTGGCTTCTATATCAAGAACGTAGGCGGTACGGGTAACATGGCTAAGATCTGGAATACAGAGCTTATCTTCTACTGGACCCGCCACAAGACCATCAAGGCTAAGGACGGCGTTACTGACAGTACTGCTGTAAGCATCGGATACAACCGTTTCGATGGTACAGAAGAGGTATTGCAGCTCAACAAGATTGAGAACGATACCAAGAACTTGGAGGAGTTGGCAAATCAAAATCAGCAGAACTGTACTTATCTCAAGTCGCCGGCAGGTATCTTCACCGAGGTTACCCTCCCTATCGAAGATATCATGAAGGGACATGAGAAGGATACGCTCAACACAGCTACCATCTCTTTCCCACGACTCAACAATGAAAACGAAGACAACCCATACAACTTTGCTACACCAAGCACCATCCTGATGGTTCAGAAAGACAGTTTGCAGTCGTTCTTCGAAAAGAGCAAGTTGGCTGACAATCGTACTTCTTATACGGCAAGCTACAGCAGTACCGGCACCTACAAGAATGCCTATACATTCCAGAATATCGCCAACCTGATTTCTGCCATGTATAAGAACAAGGGCAAGGGAGAAAACTGGAATAAAGTAGTGCTGGTTCCTGTAAACGTCATCACAACCACACAGGGATATACTACCGTCATCTCCAAGATTAATCACGATATGTCACTCGCTTCTACCCGACTCATCGTGGGTACGGATGATCCTGACAAGGATTATACCAAAGACAAGGTGACAGGTAAGAAGGTGGCATCTGGTCCGATCCGAATCAAGGTGATTTACAGTAAGTTTAAAGAAGAATAAGCATTCATAACGCAAAGTAAAAAAGGAAACGAAACATGGCAGATAATTTTTTGGAGCGTCATCGCGAAGAATACGAAATACGCAAGGCTGCATGGCTCAAGAAAAAGAAACTATTCATGAAGTCAGGCAAGAAACAGAAGCCCCAGACACAGATGCCACGTCCTGAAGACGAAGCGTTATAAACTCGAAAAAATATTCAGAATCCTGAAAAAGAGGGTGTATATTAAAGCATTTGAATGTTTATGATACACCCTCTTAACTTTGTCGGTTAGTCCTTAAAAACCGCTGCATAAGTACAAAAAAAGCCATTTAATACAAAATAAAACAAAATTAATTTGGAGTTTACCCATTTTTTTATATCTTTGCATTGCAAATTAAAAGTATTTAATATTAAACGGACAAAAAGCAATAAAATAAAAATAATCAAGATATTAGTAGAGATACTGGTCTATGGGTTTAACTTGTCTAAAAACTTGCATTTAAGGATACAAGATATTTGCAGGATACAAGTTACTTGCAATATATGAGATACTTGGTTTATGTTAATAGATAATGAAGAAATTACTCTCATAAAGAATTTGTTTTTAAGTTTAAACAAAAATGCTAAAGTTAGATGTTAGTAATTATAAGTCCCCGTAGTGACCGTGAGGCTACTGCGGGGACGCTTTTTCAATTTATAGTATATAGAAACAAAAAGGGCAAGACCAGAGATGGCCTTGCCCAATCTATATTTATAACTCTTTATCAATATTATAAGATTCTACCTGTAAGAGAGAACTTCAAAACAGGATAAACCTTCAAGTCTTTTACAAACTTAGAGAGATCATCCTCGCCAGCATCTTCCAATGCCTTATTGATATCTATCTCGTTACCATTCTGGTAAACCTTGAGCTTACCCATGAACTGGCAACCCAACTCAAAGCGGCAACCGATACGGTTCTTAGGAACCAGACGACCGAAACCTAAACCGAGGTATGGACGAACATTCTTGCAACGGATATCGCCCTGAAGGTTATAATTCTCATCGAGCTCCAAGTTGTAACCACCCAAGTTGGCTGATATAGCCTTACGGAACTGATTCTTCAATTCAGGAGTAGGCAAGTCCTCAGAGAACTGACGAAGTTTATCACAAGAACCGGTAACCTCAGCAATCTTCTCACCACCAATAGACAAACCAGCAGCGATAAAGAACTTGCTGCCACCACCGAATGGATACAGATTAGCCTTTACATTAAAGGTGGTACGGTCGAATGAGCCTTCTGCATGAATGGTTGCACCGGTTGGGTACTGAACATTAGGTACTGGAGGCAAATCATCGGTATTGACATTTACATCCAAATCACCAGACAGTTTGAAAGATGGCATGATGTTCACACCTGCTTCTACCTCAAGGAAGTTAGTAACAGGAGCAGCCACACCAACACTAATACCCTCGGTACCTGCACCCACGTTAAGACCTACATGGTTAAAGATACCGCGCTTGTAATCGCTCTGTGCCATTACACTTCCTACACCAGCAAGCAGAATTACTGCCATCATCATTAATTTCTTCATAATCGTTCTGTTTATAAGTTAAATATTAAACGCTTTTTTGCATACCGTTCGTAAATATGCTACAAATATAAACAAAAGTTACAAGAAGAACAAATAATTATAAAAAAATTAAGACTCTTTAGTACTTTAGCATACTAAAGAGCCCTAATATATTATTAAAAACGCAAAATCAGACTACTGAACTTAATCTACTAACGTAAACTTGGCATATTTCAGCAGAAGCTGTTTGGTGCCAGAATGAACGAACTCCACCGTAGCCTTCGTATTCTCACCAGTACCTTCAATCTTCAACACCGTTCCCCGTCCAAAACGCTGATGTTCAATCTTCATTCCCTCCTGCAAACCGCAAGAAGAACTGCCAGCAGATGATGCTGCAGAAGAAGAAACTGATGATGCAGAAGATCCAGTACCGCGAGAAGCAGGATGAGAAGAATGCGTCTCCATATAACGCTTCGCTGCATTCAGCGCTCTAACAGACTTGAAATTACCTTCAGAGAGAGATGAGCGTCCGGAAACAGACGAGCGTCCGGAAATACGTGAAGTCTCCGGTTCATCATCAAAGAGAGAAGGCTTAGGATCTGCTACAAACTGCGATGCTACCGGTTTGGAATTCTGATACCTGCTACTGTATCTAGGCTGCTCAGCATCCTCCCACGGTCTGCGAGGACGTTGCGCTCTCGCCCACTCCGGTTGGTCAGACATCGAATCAGCTCTGGAGCCAAACAAGCTTCCACCAGCCTCATCCAGGCTATCAATCAACTTGCCGTCAATCTCATCGATAAACCGACTCGGATTATCAAACTCCATCTTGCCATATCGCCAGCGGTTCTTGGCGTTCGTCAGGATACAATGTTTCTCAGCTCGAGTAATGGCTACGTAAAGCAATCTCCGTTCCTCCTCCAGGTCTCGGAGCGAAGCAGCAGAAAGCGGACTTGGGAAGATATTCTCTTCCAAACCAACCACGAAAACCGTAGGAAACTCCAGACCCTTGGCAGCATGAACCGTCATCAGAGAAACACGAGGTTCATCCTTATCACCATCGCTGTCAGCATCGGTAAGCAGCGCCACATCCTGCAGATAATCCTGCAGGAAGAGTTCATCGAACTTACCCTCTTCACGGCGTTCCTCCACAAAAGCCGACATACCGCTCAAGAATTCCTCCAGGTTCTCCTGACGTGCCAGATCATCGGCATCCTTGCCCGACATGATGTCCTGACTGATACCACTCTCCTTGATAATGGCATCACCCAATTCATAGACATCCGTGGTTTGAGCCCGTTCGATAAACGAAGAAATCAGCAATCTGAAGGTTTCCAGTTTATTCATCGTACCCTTGTTTACCGCCAGTCCATACCGCTCAGGAGCACCGATTACCTCCCAGAAACTCACCTGGTTCTGATGGGCACAGTCAGCAATCTTCAGCACCGTAGTAGCCCCTATTCCTCGTGCCGGATAGTTGATGATACGCTTGATAGCCTCTTCATCATCCGGATTCGCCACCAGACGGAAATAAGCAATAATATCCTTAATTTCCTTGCGCTGGTAGAAACTCAGTCCGCCATAAATGCGATAAGGAATACCCTGCTTTCTGAACTCCTCCTCGAAGCTGCGGCTCTGGGCATTGGTGCGGTAGAGAATGGCAAAATCACTATACTGGCAACCATCCTCGCGCCGGATACGCTTCACGTCCTTCGCCACAATCGCCGCCTCTTCCTTGTCGCTGTAAGCAGGCTTATACTGAATCTTCTCACCCTTCTCATTCTCGCTGAACACATCCTTAGGAATCTGGTTGCGGTTATGCTTGATCAGACTGTTAGCCGCCTCAACGATGGTCTGGGTAGAGCGATAGTTCTGCTCCAGTTTGAAGAGATGCGTGCCCTGAAACTGGCGCTGATAGTTGAGAATATTATCGATATTGGCACCACGGAAACTATAGATACTCTGCGAGTCATCACCCACGGCACAAACACGCTGCTTCTCCTGACAGAGTTGCATGACGATAGACATCTGAACGTGATTGGTATCCTGATACTCATCCACCAGAACATAATCGAAGCGGGCGGCATATTTGTGGCGAATATCCTCATGCTCCTTGAAGAGCTGATAGGTAAGCGTCAGCAAATCATCGAAATCCATGGCATTGGCCTGCTTGCAGCGCTGCACGTAAGCCACGAAAATCTTACCAACCTCAGGCATCTGCGCACGCTTGTTCTGCTCGAAGATAGCCGCATCGCTCTCATAAGCCGCAGCACTCATCAGGTTGTTCTTCGCCATCGAAATCTTGGCATGAACGGCAGCAGGCTTATACTTCTTATCATCCAGCCCCATCTCCTTCACTATCGCCTTGATCAGCGAGCGCGAGTCACTTTCATCATAAATGGTAAAGTTGTTGTTGAAGCCGATATGCTCGGCCTCTGCTCTCAGGATTCGGGAGAAGATGCTGTGGAAAGTACCCATATAGAGATGCTGGGCGAGATCATTTCCCACCAGTTTTCCGATACGTTCCTTCATCTCCCTAGCCGCCTTGTTGGTAAAGGTGAGCGCCATGATGCTCCAGGGTTTCATGCCCTGGCTCAGGAGATAAGCAATCTTATAGGTAAGCACACGCGTCTTACCCGAACCTGCACCGGCTATCACCAGCGAAGGTCCGTCAATATATTCTACCGCAGCACGCTGCGCTTCGTTCAAGTCGTTCAGTAAATCCATGAATCAATATTTGAGGCAAAAAACTATTTTAAGGTCACCCCTATCAACTATAAACTATCAACTAAGTATTACTTCACCCTATATCCTCCCACAGCCGTGCTCGGGTCGAAATCTTCGCCCTCACGGGGGAAGGTAGGGATAAATCTCATCTGATGTTCTATCTGTCGCTGGCGCTTTTTCATATAAGCGCTAGGATGTAGCGAACTGAATTTGCGCGGATTAGGAAGTGTAGCTGCTATCAGCGCACACTCGCCACGAAACAGATCTTTCGCTTTCTTGTCGAAATGATATTCTGCAACCGCATCCACACCATAGATACCCGGTCCCATCTCTATGCTGTTGAGATAAACCTCCATGATGCGCTGCTTGCTCCACATCATTTCGATGAGGAAGGTAAAGTAGACTTCAAATCCCTTGCGGGTCCATGAACGGCCAGGCCACAGGAAGACATTCTTAGCAGTCTGCTGACTGATGGTACTGGCTCCATGCACCTTTCCACCACGTGCATTATTCTTCGCCGCACTCTCGATGGCATTGAAGTCGAAACCGTGATGCTTCAGGAATCTCGCATCTTCGCTCGCCATTACCGCCACTGGCATGTGAGGCGAAATCTTATCCATCGAAATCCAATGATGATGCAGGGTAATACTCTCTCCATCAGCTACTTGCTGGAAGCATCGGATAAACATCAGAGGAGTGACATATACAGGAATGAACCTATATGCCACTACAGCAAGAATGGTGGTACTGAAAAACAGCACCACCACCCATTTTACTATATTCTTGATTTTCTTCAAAATCATCTATTTAGTTTTTCCCTTCCGGGAGCATGAAAGTTATTACTTCAATGTACCGTTGTTGGCTGCGTTAACCATAGCCTGGCTAGCATACATGTAAACCTCTACACGACGGTTCGGGGCACAAGCAGCAGTAGTATTAACAACAGGGTTAGCAGAACCAAAACCCTGAACATTCTTTACCTGACGGCTGGTAACACCGCAAGAAGCGAGATAGTTGTAAACTGCCTCAGCACGCTTCTGGCTCAAAGGCAAGTTGATACCGTCATTACCTGTAGCATCAGTATAACCCTGGATAGAAACCTCGCAGTCGGTATTGTTCTTCAATACACCGGCAAACTGAGCCAAATCAGTCTTTGCGCTGCTGCTGAGAGTAGAACCGTTAGTTGGGAAGAGGATACCAGAAGCAAATGTTACCTTAACGGCAGACAAGCCATTGGCATCTGTTACAGTCTCAACCTGTGCATTCTTCACCTGTTCTGCCTCAGCTTTCACCTTATCCATGTGCTTTCCGATGAGGTTACCAGCACCGCCACCAACAGCTGCACCGATAGCAGCACCTACGAGAGCACCTGTACCACGATGGCTATTGTTGAGCAATCCACCAACGATAGCACCCAGAGCTGCACCAGAACCGGCACCTACAGCTGTACCTGTCTTCTGATTGGTTCCACAACTTGAGAAAAGCAAGCACAAAGAGAGGCCTGCAACTGCAAAATTAGTCTTTTTCATTTTAAAATCTCCTATATTTATGTTATTTAATTGCAAAGATAACTCTTTTTTCTCCATAATGGAGAGTTTTCTAATATTTTTTTGTATTTTTGCATGCAAATTTAAGGGTATTTGTCGAAATAGAGCTAGGAAATCACCTATTTGGGGGTGGAAAATCCCTAAAAGTAGGATTTCAGACATCTGCAGACAGATGAACTGCCGTCAGCAGATGATGAAGGGGCTCATGCTTATACCTTAATATATAAATAACAGAAGAAATAAAAAACAAAATAAATAGAATAAAGCAATATGGCTAAAGAACTCAAGAATTTAACCAAGCGCGCTGACAACTACAGTCAGTGGTACAATGATTTGGTAGTAAAGGCTGATCTCGCTGAGTTGTCACCAGTTCGTGGTTGTATGATTATCAAACCATACGGTTACGCTATCTGGGAGAAGATGCAGCAGCAGCTCGACAAGATGTTTAAGCAGACAGGTGTACAGAACGCATACTTCCCTCTCCTCATCCCGAAGAGTTTCTTCTCTCGTGAGGCAGAGCACGTGGCAGGTTTCGCCAAGGAGTGTGCAGTAGTTACCCACTATCGCCTCCGTTCTACAGAGGATGGCACAGAAGTTGAGGTAGATCCTAACGCAAAGCTCGATGAGGAGCTCATCATCCGCCCTACTTCAGAGACCATCATCTGGAACACATATAAGAACTGGATCCATTCATGGCGTGATCTCCCTATCCTCTGCAACCAGTGGTGCAACGTAATGCGTTGGGAGATGCGTACCCGTCCATTCCTCCGTACCTCTGAGTTCCTCTGGCAGGAGGGTCATACCGCTCATGCTACCAAGGAAGAGGCTGAGGCAAAGGCTCAGGAGATGCTGAAGGTTTACGCTGATTTTGCAGAGAACTACATGGGCGTTCCTGTTTTGCAGGGTGTGAAGAGTGAGACTGAGCGCTTCGCCGGTGCCCTGAACACTTATACCATCGAGGCAATGATGCAGGATGGTAAGGCTCTCCAGAGCGGTACTTCTCACTTCCTGGGTCAGAACTTCGCCAAGAGTTTCGACGTAACATACTTGAACAAGGAGAACAAGCCTGAGTATGTATGGGCTACTTCATGGGGTGTTTCTACCCGACTGATGGGTGCCCTCATCATGGTTCACAGCGATGACAACGGTCTCGTATTGCCTCCAAAGCTGGCTCCTATCCAGGTGGTTATCGTTCCTATCAACAAGGGCGACGAGCAGTTGGCTCAGATTACTGCTAAGTTGCAGCCTGTCATCGACCAGCTCCGTGAGTTGGGCATCACCGTGAAGTATGATGACAACCCTGCCAAGCGTCCTGGCTTCAAGTTTGCTGACTATGAGTTGAAGGGTGTTCCTGTTCGTCTGGCTATGGGTGGCCGTGACTTGGAGAACAACACCATCGAAATCATGCGCCGTGATACCTTGGAGAAGGAGAACGTAAGCTTCGACGGTATCGTTGAGCGCGTAAAGAATATGTTGGAAGACATCCAGAAGAATATCTTCGAGAAGGCTCGTGCTTACCGTGATGCTCACGTTTATGAGTGCGACAACTACGAGGAGTTCAAGGAACGTGTGAAGAACGGTGGTTTCTTCCTCTGCCATTGGGACGGTACAGCCGAGACCGAGGCTAAGATTAAGGAGGAGACTCAGGCTACCATCCGCTGCGT